>Ga0335072_10000085_pt1 | contig 183261 bp, 163 predicted proteins | sample Lox_Sample_21_FD_206725 | JGI IMG/M metagenome (GOLD analysis project Ga0335072, IMG submission 206725) | Soil microbial communities from Loxahatchee National Wildlife Refuge, Florida, United States - Lox_Sample_2.1 | ecosystem: Environmental > Terrestrial > Soil > Wetlands | place: USA... | reverse complement strand
CAAAGAAACAGGAATCGACAGCTGCAAAGAAGCCGGAATCGACGACAGCTGCAGCAACTTCAAAGAAGCCAGAATCGACAGCAGTAGCTACTTCAAAGAAGCTGGGTTTGACAGCTGCAGCAACTTCAAAGAAGCTAGGGTCGACAACTTCGAAGAAGCTAGGGTCGACAGCTCGATGGTTCAAGAAGGGTTGTGCAGACATATCCCGCATTGCTGGTCGGAATGATGTCCAGGGTTTCGAAAACGCTGGAGTATGTTCTTCGGAAGTTGTCATAATGGAAGATACCACAACAGATGATGCCATAGCGGACGATGCCATAGCGGACAATGCTACGGTAGACGATGCCACAGCGGACAACGCAACAGTGGACGATGCCACAGCGGACGACACAACAGTGGACGATGCCACAGCGGACGACGCAACAGTGGACGATGCCACAGCGGACAATGCTACGGTGGACGATGCCACAGCGGACAATGCTACGGTGGACGATGCCACAGCGGACGATGCTACAACGGACGATGCCACAGCGGATGACGCTACAGCGGACGATGCCACAGCGGACGACGCTACAATGGACGATGCCACCGCAGACGATGCCACATCGGAAGATGTCATAGCGGACGATGCCGCATCGGAAGATTGCACAGAGGAAGATGTCATAGAGGACTATACCTCATCGGAAGACTGCACAGAGGAAGAGGTCATAGAGGACGATGCCGCATCGGAAGATTTCGCAGAGGAAGATGCCATATCAGAAGAATTCGTAGAGGAAGTGGACGATTTCACAGCGGACGATGTCTCAGTGGAAGCTTGTTAGGTATCGCTTTTTGGTTTTGCTTGCCTCTTTTCATACATACCTTCACTTGGATCTCAGAGGAGGAGGCTCTGGGATATATGGCGGTGGGTAATGTCTCATAGGTGGAGCAGTGTAGGGATACTCTGGCTAAATCTGATAGTTTAGTTCGCAAGTATCAATTTGCCCGTAATAATCGCGCCTCCGTCTCTTTATTCTCCCATGGTGGCGACCCTAGGCGGGGTGTTTCTTAACTGAAGTTTCAGGCAGGCTTAATAGATGTAGCCTCCCTGCAACCAAGATCCCGCGAGACCACAGTAAGTGGGCGCCTCCCGGCCCCCCAATAATTAGTGGTTATCTTGAAGGTTCGGGGACCTCGCCTATCAACGGCGAGATCTCGTCGCTAGGCTCCCCCATATAACCACTAATTACAGCGCACTGTGGGCCCGAGTCCTCTTGTTTCAGCCTTGCCTTTGCCAGGTCTCGAAGACATAGGTAGCTATGATTTGAGCCCGCAAGTCCGCCTGCAGTATGGAGTGGATAAGGTAGCCACACGAGGTCAGGTTTCGAGCGTCCGTGCCGTTCGCCGTACTAAAACCACTGCAACCTTACAATATCCACTGCGCGGAGAAGGTATAACTACCGCCATCAAGGTTTTGCCCTTCCTCATAGCAAACCAACTCGGGTGCTGCATCAGCTAAAGAGGGGTGCATAATTGGCCGAATTCGAGGCGACTTGCAAATTTTACACCCAGAACCGCCAATACTCCAGCTCCACTTATGGGCCACAAGGCTCCATGTCGACAGGGTTGAGATACATTCTCCTATTGCACATTCTTTCGGTCTTCCCGTGTTGACCAACAGGCCCGCGCTGAACGTTCTAGGAGTGCTGTTGACGATTGCCGTCTCCCAAAGGGAAGCTTCTCCGAATCCAGCAAAAGCAAAAGCCACGTTCAACAAGCTCGGTTCAGCAGATTGGCAACTCGTTACGACGCTCACCCTTCCTTCTCCTCCGTGTCCTCCCACCTACTTTATGGCTGCAAACAGCGAACAATGAAATTCAAGATACCCTTCAGCAAGTCCGGGAGGAAGAGTGGGAAAGAGAAGGAGAAGGATCCAACAAGCAACAACGGGGATGGAGTGGACAGGTGCGTGGACGTACATGAAGCGAAGACGAGCAGGATAAGCTGACAAACATTGCGGGGGCTAGGTCGAATGCTTCTGATGAGTTAGGATTGGTGATATGGTTCGCTCCAGAGCCGTCGATAGAACCTATAGCCGAGTACGTTCAGTTGGTTTCTTAACGCACCTTCACAGAGCTGTAGAGCACCTGTCCCGACGTACAGCTATGGTGGAATTTTGCATACTTTTGAAGATTGGCTGTGAAAGCCCTGATTTATCTACCATTGGAGGGGACGCAGAAATACGAGTATCGGCAATAATTGAAAGCTTGTACCTAACACTCAGCTAGTGTCGTCTTCCTCCATGGCCTAACAGGTAAGCGCGCATCTACGTGGACATCTAAACGGGCTTCGGAGCCGTGGCCAGCGACTCTGCTCCCTAAGGAGTTCCCAAACGTACGAGTGTTGGCATTTGGCTATGACGCAGATGTGGTCCGTATAGCTGGCCCAGTTGGACAAAACACTATTCGCCAACACGCTCAAAACCTAATTGAGAGTTTGTCTCATAAAAGAGACAATGGCAGCAGACGTCCTATCATTTTTGCTGCTCACAGCCTTGGCGGACTTGTCACCGAAGAAGCTATTAGACTTGCAAATGAAAGTCCAGAAGAGTACCTCAACGCTATTTCCATGTCGGCCTCTGCTATTATCTTCTTCGGGACACCCCACTCAGGATCGGGCTGGTCAACGCTTGCAGATGGCCTGGCTTCTTTGGTTAATCTCAGCATTCTCAAGCACTCAAACCGCAGCTTGATTGACGTCCTGAAACGGGATTCAGAACAATTGGCGTCTCTCCAAGGATCGTTTTCTAATCTGAATCGAAGAAGGTCTCAAAGGAAAAGTCCAGGTACTGAGATCCAAATTCATTGTTTTCATGAGGAATTTCCCGTCAAGGGAGTTGGCCATGTAAGTCAAATGATGTCCCCCACCACCGAGACCATTGTGCAGGAATCCATCCAACAATATGCTACCTCTACAACAAATCATCCTGTCGTGGCGTAGATCTCGATGTCTAGATCGTCTGGCAATATTGACCCCTTTGAAGTCTTGTTGTAGACGAGGGAGACTATTGAGGATCATGCCTATTGAAGACATGAGGTAGTGCGACCTTGGGGAAATCTGCGATGTGATCTCGTTTCTTCCACTTGACAAGCATAGCTGATGTACGACAGTTGATTGTGACGTCTCAATCAGCTAAATATCCAGGACATTGCACCGAAGCCGCGATCCATGCAGATCATATGGGGATGACTAAGTTTGATGGCGCCGAAGACGCTGGCTTCTGTTTAGTACGCGGAACGCTGTCTCGATATTTGAAAGGTCTGCCAGTAGAAGGTTCGTGAACCCTTGATTCAGTATGCCGCCTTGAATAGGTCCTCTACAAACGTTACTTAACCTTTTGCCAACAATATCTTGCAAATAGGTCCGAAGGAATCCCTCAATCAACATACCCATTATAGGAACGAAGAGGACATAAGGTGCCATCAGTCTTTCAAAACTTCCCGGTATGAAGCGTTTAAGGATCGGAATCCACAACGAGTCCTAGGCACTTGCGGGTGGGTCCTAAATCATAGCAAGTATCAATCATGGCGCAATTGTACACATGATGATCTACTATGGATCTCCGCTGACCCCGGCTGTGGAAAGTCTGTCCTGTCGAAATTCCTCGTTGATCAAGAACTGATAACAGACGCTTCACGTTCTACTTGCTACTTCTTTTTCAAGGACAACGAGGAGCAGAACGACATTGCCATCGCCCTCTGCGCGGTTTTGCATCAACTCTTCACTCATAAGCCAGAGCTTTTGCGCCATGCGACCCCCTGTTGGCAGAGAAATAAGGAGAAACTACAACAAGAAACAAAGGAGCTGTGGCAAATCATCCTTTCGGCTGTAGCTGATCCGGCTGCAGGTCACGTCGTATGTATTCTAGACGCTCTTGACGAGTGCGAGAGCCAGGGGCGAGAGGAACTGATTGGCAATTTGAAGAAATTTCACAACTCTTCTAATTCTGCAAAAAATTCCAATCTGAAGTTCTTGGTCACCAGTCGTCCATATGTGAGCATCAAGAGAGAATGGCACGGTATCACATCTGGGATACCAACTATTTGGCTGGCCGGTGAAACGATGAATGAAGACATAAGCAAAGAGATCAATCATGTCATCGACGCTCGAGTACTGGAGATTTCGGACCAAAACGGACTTTCACAAGATTTACAAGAATCTCTGAAAACGAAGCTTAAAGGAATGAACAATCGCACCTACCTTTGGCTGTATCTCGTGATAGAACAGATCCGGGATAGCCTCAAGCATACCCAGAAAGCCTATGACCGCATCCTTGACACGATACCCTCATCCGTGGAAGAAGCTTACGAGAAAATCCTCAGTAAAAGTGAAAAAGTACAGGAGAGCCATTCTCTGCTGCAAATCATGGTGGGCGCTGCTAGGCCCCTTACATTACGAGAAATGGATGTGGCATTTTCCCTAGCAACTGACAAGGAGTGCAAGTCGTATGCAGACCTGGATTGCGATGGAGTCAATCTCGAGACAAGAATTCGAAACCTTTGCGGCCTTTTTGTATACGTTACCGACTCCAGGGTTCAACTTATTCATCAGACAGCAAAAGAATTCTTAATGCAGAAAAGATCTAGTTTACCGCCAAGCCTAGATATCCGAGGCCAGTCGCTTCGAGAAGACGAGCCTGTAAAAGCAATCTCAGTCAAAGGAGAAGTCAACTCGCATACGACCTGGAGGTCTTCCATTCGGGAAGAAAAGGCTGAGGAGATGATGGCGAAGATCTGTATGCAATACCTTCTTTTCACAGACTTTGACGATACTTTTGAAGATAAGGAAACGGAATTTGTTGAGGGTCCTCAATTCGATTTTATGGATTACGCAGCGGTTAATTGGCCCGCCCATTTTCGAAGTGCGCAGATTAGTGAAGAAAGCCTTCCTTTTCTATCAGCTTTAGCGTTATATGAGACACCCTCCTGGCGTTTCCGGATCTGGGTTTCAAGGTATTGGGAAAATGCACAGCCCTACAGAACGCAACCGCAAGGACTCATTAACCTACATTTGGCTTCAATGACCGGCCATGTAGCCGTAGTCCGGAAGCTTTTGATAGTGTGGCACGCTGTCAACTTGGACACAATGGATTGGAATGGGTGGACGGCGCTGCATTGGGCGGCCGTGAACGGGCATGAGGCGGTGGTGCGGCTGCTGCTCGAGAATGGTGCCGGGGTCGACGTCCAGGATAAATACGGGGGGACGGCGCTGTATCAGGCGGCCGCGAACGGGCACGGGGAGGTGGTGCGGCTACTGCTTGAGAATGGCGCCAGGGTCGACGTCCAGGATGAAGACGGGGGGACGGCCCTACATTGTGCGGCCGTGAGCGGGCACGAGGCGACGGTGCGGCTGCTGCTCAAGAACGGCGCCGGGATCGACGTCCGTGATAAATACGGGAGGACGGCGCTACATGGGGCGGCCGAGAACGGGCACGAGGCGGTGGTGTGGCTACTACTCGAGAATGGTGCCGACGTCGACGTCCGTATCAGAGACGGGGGAACGGCGCTATATGGGGCGGCCGCGAACGGGCACGAGGCGGTGGTGCAGCTGCTTGTCGAGAACAGCGCCGAGGTCGACATCCAGGGTAAATACGGGGGAACGGCGCTACACGAGGCGGCCGCGAACGGGTACGAGGCGGTGGTGCGGCTGCTGCTCGAGAACGGCGCCGAGGTCGACGTCCAAGGTAACTACGGGGGGACGGCGCTGTACCAGGCGGCCGCTAACGGACACGAAGCGGTGGCGCGGCTACTGCTCGAGAACGGCGCCGGGGTCGACGTCCAGGATGAAGACGGGTGGACGGCCCTACATTTTGCGGCCGCGAAGGGGCACGAGGTGGTGGTGCAGCTGCTCGTCGAGAACAGCGCCGGGGTCGACATCCAGAGTAAATACGGGAGGACAGCGTTATACGGGGCGGCCGAGAACGGGCACGAGGCGGTGGTGCGGCTGCTGCTGGAGAACGGCGCCGGCGTCGACGTCCAGGATAAATACAGGTGGACGGCGCTATGTGGGGCGGCCGCGAAGGGGCACGAGGCGGTGGTGCGGCTGCTGCTGGAGAACGGCGCCAGTGTCAACGTCCAGGATAAATACGGGTGGACGGCGCTAAGTTTTGCGGTCGCGAACGGGCACGAGGCGGTGGTGCGGCTGTTAGAGTCACATAAACCTACACGCTAGTTTCATGTATCGTCCTGCTACCTCACCCACCGCCTCTTCAGCATTCCGTCCTATATGTCTTGTTATGGAGATTTATGACTACTCAGCGATTTTTTGCCTCACAGGTTGTTCACTGCCCACCTCTGTTTTACAAAGATTGCCTAGAGATCGGCTTTTCAGCTAGATCCTTCGATTCGATAGCGAGTCTTCAGCTTCACGTAGATTATCCCTTATCCAATCTAATCCAATAGGCGAGCTGCTTAGTATCACCTTTGGGAGCAGCGATACGTACAAATTGATATGCATTTTCCCGCCCACTCTTCCATTAAGGCGAGGTTGCATTGTGCGATACTCCACATCACGGAGTCATGCCGTGCAAGGCTGGCGCTAAAGGGATATGATTGGATTTTACAAGCCGCCTTCCTTGTAGACCCGGTCATTTCGTCCTGTCCTTTTTTCATAACGGAGCGAGAACGACAAACGAAATTCATCCGTAGTTCTTCGCCTCGGCGCTATCTGATGTCTAGGTCCAAGTCTTCGTCAACCTGTCTTACAAACTTCGCCGTTGCTCAGATATCCAGCTTATCTAGCATTTGTCTCAATGTCTAAGTCATTGTCGTAAGGATCAAAATGACTTCTCAATGACGGGTCCTCTAAGAAGCTACATGCCTAGCTCTTCCTTTCATGGCCGCTTCTTCAACTTCTCGACGTACGCTTTTCGCTTCCTGCGTGACCCAAGTCAGAATAAGCTTCACCCAGTCTCTCCATCTAGGCTATCCCCAGGCCGCTGGCACCAAATGAAGATGTAGTATCGATTGGTGACTCCGCTGCTGCTTGAATGGAACGAACTTTTTTCGAGGAAACGCTAACCACAGGACCTGCTTTCCGCTTGCCTTGCAACAGCTCATCTTCCATTTCCTTTGACTTATCCTCCTGCCGGGACACTTCTTCAAACGTGGCCTTGAGGATGCCATGTAACTCCTTTTTCCCGTACTCGATTAAAACGTTCTTAAACAGTAAGCACGCTTGATCCCTGCTATAGCCATTGATAGAGATGATTTCATCAAAATGGTAACTAAGGGAATTGGCTTCTGGTAAGAAAATCGCCCGGTGGACTCTCACGCTGATCTCGTGAGCGTTCAGCACAATTGAGAAAATGCGGACGCGGTCAAAGAAAATCTCCTCATGTCCCGCCTGCAACATCCATACGTAAATGTTGAAGAGTGCTTGGCTGGCGCTGTGCAGGTTTGCCATGTACGCAGGCTCGAGATCATGGGCTCCCCGTTTGGCTTCCATGAAAACAAACGGAAAGCATCTACCGACACCGCCATCCGGACGCATGCAACTGCTGATCTGCTTGGGAACTGGTGATGAAGTATCGGTCCCCGTGAAAGCCTCCAGTGTGAACGAAACGGCAAGGTCGGGCTTTGGAAGAGTGACCTCGTCTCCTCTTGACCTAGTAGGCAACTGAAATATCTTGGGAAGAGACCACTGGCCTTCGCAGTTGTAAACAAACAGCTCGTGAAGCTGCCATCGGTCAATGATCGACGTCATAACGGTTCGCTGTAGGACAGCTTCATTCGATTTCTTGCAATAGCTGACATCGATGTCGAATTCGCGATTGGAAATGGAGACAAGGTTAACCCCGGGCTTCCATCCGCTGATCTGATTTGAAAGATCCTCGATTGCGGCATAACTATTGTCGTTCGGGCGTGCTTTCTCACATCGCTGCAAGAAGTCTCTCAGAATGGACTGTAGGCCTGCAGTATCTTTGAATCGAATTCGAAAGGGTTTCCCATTAAGGACCGATTTGAAATGCTCCGACTTTTCGTCTTCCGTTGGATCGCCTCGAACACGACGGAGTCTGAGTTTCTCCCAGCTCAATGTCTTCTGTCGATTCAGCGCTTTAGGTGCCGTTACTGTCGACCCTCCATCACTTTGTGCCTGAGAAGTTCTGGAGGCTGAGCTCGATGACTCCATACTATTGTCAGATTGGCTGGGATAACCAATTATAGGGAGATTGTTCACCAGAGGAAGGGCTCTTGAGTCTTCAGGCGAGACAGTTTGTAGCTCTTCGAGCCACGTAGAAAGCCCTGGGCGCTATTGGAGGTTAGAAAATCCTTGTCTGAACAGTATCAGTGCGCGAGATGACTTACCCGGAGTGGTGGTACACTTGACGGTCTCACTGGAGAATCTTCGACTACTTCTTCCGCAGTATGTAGCCCTCGTAAAGTATGCTTTCTCCCTTCTTCATGAGATACCTTTGGATCCTTGCGTGCTTGTGCTTTGCGTCGCCTCGTATTTCCTGCTGGTCGATCTGCGGCTTGAAGGGGAAGCGACGGCGATGGTGGACTGATATCCGACCTTGGCTGACGCGAACTCCGCGCGTGGCGAGGTAGTGCAGCTTGTTTTGCCGAAGCTTTTCCAGGCCTCTGGTAAGAAACTGAGGATGTAACTACTATTGCTTGCTCCTTTCTCTGCTCTTCCTGCTTGGCCCAAGCCCGTGTTCGTGGACGTTGAGCCGCCTCTTGTGGTCCCTCGGGATTCTACAAGCGCAGTTGCCTATGAGTCTTTGCAAATCGGATGATACCGCGGGCCGTACCTGGAGAGTTTGTTCTCGCTGAACCTCCCTTGCTTTCTCTGCTCTCCTGGTGGACTCCCCCCGCGCCGGCATGAGAATAGAGAAGTGTAGATTTGGCTTCAGCAGACTTCAACGTCCGTGTACCTGGAGGTAGGCTTCAACCACCCTTCTCAGTGAAAGTTGAGACCAGTGACCTATAGAACTACAAGGAAGGAAGGGGTTGAAGATTTGAGGGTGTACGGAAGCTGACTGCCATTGGACAACTTGTGAAACTAACCCCACAGCATACGTGGTTGAAAGCTGTTATGACCATAGCTAGCAAGGCGATTTGGTAGCGCCCTGTCTTACACCTCTTAGCATGCGTGAAAAATTGGGGGGGCACAACATTTGGATTGAGATTGGAGATGACATTTGGGCGCTTCTTCTGTCCAGCTAGCTAAAGGCACGGCTCGGGAGCCAGCCGGTACTTTGCGCACCCCCACTTAGCGCTTCGTAACCCATATCCCATCCTTGATTGTTTCAAGCCCAAAAAACCAACCCCCTCCAAGTCTACCACCGGCCGGCCGCACAGAATTTTGGAGTACAGCAAGTAGACTCGACAGGTTGGAGATCTCGTATTCCACGAACACCTTTGCAAAGGAAGGTCGTGACGCATGTCGGCACACATGTTGTCACACACACGCTAAAGCATGCCGCAAGTGATGAGGCCAATATTTGACTAACTAGTCATGCGTAGGAGATGTGCGAGGATCCGGCCCGTCCTGCAAGAAATCTCTAACCCATGCCATGTTGCCATCCCACCAGCCCCACGAGTTTGGACGCGGAATAACAAACAGTTTGTGCTCCGGAATGTCACCTGGTTCAGCGAAAATCAAACAATGTCAATACCCGCTTTTAACGGGTAGTCTTTGCACCCGGACACCTCATTTATCAATGCAAGGCATTATCGTCCATGTTATTTCAGAAGCGGTGGTGAGGAAACGACTTCCCCATTTTGACTCGAATAAGCCACCATTAAGATGAGCCCGCAGGTCTTATAGCTGGTGTGACATATCCTAATGTGTGAGACGGTTAGGCCCAGGTGTGCGAAGATTGGTTTTGAATCGAACAAACATCTGCAAGAGCGCGCTGAATTCGTCAAAGGCAAGGTGCCTTCTGAGAATGCAGCACACTGCTCCTCAGTGTCGGGATCAAAACTAGGTAGTATGCTAATTGAAATGCCATCGAAATTGGGCGAAGAGAGCAATATTTTGCCAGAGTCGAGCTTGTTTGTGCATCTGCACCTACAAAAGATATTTATTCGCCTCCGTGACTTGCTCGGCCTTATCTCACCAGCAGAACATCAAAGGGTGGCTATTCGTCTCATCATCCACTATCTTCCCGTTAGCTGAGTTACCTGTCTCCCCCCTCTGTAATTTTCCTCGAAAATGGTACGTAGGCACACCATTTCACAGCTGTCTGTATTTCGATCAAGAGATGTGCCTGGCTCTCATATTCTCCGCTCAACAGTTCTTGCCTTGTTGAAATGGAGGCTCTCCCTCTTCCAGATCATGCCAAGTGTTCCGCCCTTCAGCTTGTTTGGCAAGCACGTACAGCGTCTGTTGTCACCTCCGAACGAACTTTCTTCCCCCTTATTCTTTTGTACAATCCATACCTCTCGCGCCCAGAAAATACAATCCGAGAGCACCGTCGCCACAGCGCCTATGCCGCCAAAGTCCCACAGAAACCCCGCCAACACCGTCGTGCCTGCCACTACTGGGCCTTCTCATCAGCCTCGAACGTACATCTCGCCACAGATCGCACGAGCTCCAAATCTCAGACCACTTACGAATCCCCCGCCCTTACTCTTGCAGACCAACGCAGAGTGGCTGTGCTTGGCATTCGAACGGTGGGTACTCAACATTAGAAGACAGCAAGTGAGCAGAAATGGCATTATGTGACTCTCCAGGACGTCCTGCAGGTGCTCAGCTGGATGTGGAATGGCTCTCTAGCACATACTTCGAGCAAACCGCTACAATCTTCGAGCATGCCTGGACGGACTTTGGTGTCACGTTCATGAAGAGGAAAGATGACGGCTTACTGCGCACTACTGGGAATTCACAAAGGAACTCTGCGGTCTCTGGACTCGTGCTTGCCAAATAGCTGCGGGGACGGAGCCCAATGCTTGAGAGCAAGGACCAGGAGGTCTTCTCTATCAATGTGACGTAGCCACAGGGTCAACGAGACCGATTTATAGCTTACATCCGTAGTGAGGATTGGAGGCAGAGCAAGATAGAAGCAAGCTGAAGGTGATTGATGGCAGCGCGGTACGTCACAACACTCAGGTTGAGCGACATTTCAAGATTTAATCGTCGGTAAGATTGCCACGTTCCAATTCGTAGGCGAGCCACAGCGACGCGCCAGCTTCAGACAGATATGCTCGACGGCGGAAGAAGAGGGATTACTTCAGGACATCGAATCTTAGACTCCCACTCTTTCTCTGGCTTATCTTGGCTTTGCTCCTGCTTCAGATTACTGCAGGCATAACTCGGCATCATTCGGTTGGTATTGGTGTTTCCTATGGACGGTTGGTGGTTCGGTTGACAGCCCAAGAGCTGCAATTGGCTTCAGTTCGAGTGTCCTAGGTAAGTATTGTTACAAGCCTGAGTATACCTGTATAGGTAGATCTATCCTAGAAGCTTCCCGGCTCCAAACACAGAAATGAGCATAACTTCGTCCTTCCAGAGTGGAGAATATCTCTTCTATGAAACCAGCAATACTAATGTATCAGCCTAACCTCCTTCCCAGGTTCCCATGAATGCAGCCCATCAGCTAAACTCCGCCAATACTTTAATCGTATACACTCCCTCGTAGCAGCCGCAGCATCGCCCTGCTCGAGCGCTTCTCCAAGCGCCCGTACCGTCTCCTCTATCCTCTTCGCATTCTCCACCCGTATCTCGTCGACCTGCGCCTGCGTCTCCGCATCCTCGATCCGCTCCTGCGCTTCCATGACTTCCATCAACGTCTCAGAGTCCGACGCGTGTGCCGAATTGTCTTCCGACATGACGTCAATGTCATAGTTCTGTAGGAGGAGGTATTGAGCGCGGAGAAGGGGGTCTGCAAGCGTTCTATACGCGTTGTTGACAAGGGCGGAGAGGGCGAGGGCTTTTGAGTGCGTGGGTTCGTTGGGGTGTTTATCGGGGTGGTAGAGAGATTGGATTTGAAGGAATTCTTTGCGGAGGGTTGGTAATGAGATGGAGAAGGAGCCATTGGGTGGAGGACCGTGGGGGAGAGTGGACGGGAAGAGCGTGTAGTAGTTGGATATATCGGGGAGCGGGGCGGAGGTGGATGGGTTAAAGGATTCTTTTGTAGATGCGGAGGTGCTTGTGGAGGAGGAGTTGGCTGAGGCCAGACGTGTCTGCGCAAGCTTGCCAACAAGGACGCCCCGTTTATGCCGTGGACCTGGTCTCGAGATAGTGTTATGTCGCTGACTGATACTGCATATCGTCCGCGTTCGTGACCTCGAAGGCGAAACACATGCGGAATCGTGACAGGCTGAGGCCAGCTGCCGCAGCAAGCGGCGGGATGGTACAAGAGAATTCATAGCGACCCGATAGAATGAAGTTTGAATAGTCCTTAGGCTTCCTTGAGGAAGACAAACGCCTTGTGAAATAACTTTGCCAGTGCATAATTTTCAAGCGTGCTTTAGCGTGACGTCATTGCGCTCCTAAGCGAATCACCTTCCAATTGCTGCATCACTTTCTTCCCTTCATGCGGCGGTGTATTTGACAATGTCAAGCTAAACTCCCAATCACCTGCGGCGGGGGTTTCTATGTCTTGAGGGCGAGGCGAAACTTCCAAGCCTTGCCACAAGGAACGGCAAAACTTCGTTCATCAGCTTTGCCATTCCATTCTAACATGGCTGTTTCGTCCAAAACTTCCGCTATAGGGTAAACGGATGCCACAATGTTATGCGAGACCTGTCAAAGCATTTTTTTCTGGAAAGCGAGAACAGAACACAAGAGTCATATTGGATGACGCTGAAAGTTAATGGGACCTGGGTCAAAGGCGGAGTATACGTAGACAAGCCCAATGTTATCGGGAACGGCGAAGGGAGGAATAGGAACGGATCTCTACTGTGGGCCGGTATTCTATGGAAAGGGAGAGGATTTTGAGGGAATTGGGATGGCTTAAGGGACTAATTCTGCACCAATTCGGCCAAGAGCCCCAAGCCTGCTGGCCTGAGAGATCTCCATCAAAGCCCGCAGTGTTTTCGATGCCACGGTTCCGAAAGCCGAAAAGCCCCACAAGGTAGGTGGATAGATATGCAGACTTTTGGATTCGCAAACAACGCGGATTTGGTGTCTCTTTTGCTGCTTCTCTACTCGTCTATTCTCTTTCAAGTTACAGTGATTCAATTTCGTCTTCCATGTCGCTTACCGTGTATGGACTGCCACAGCCGTCCAGAAGGTTGAGACTTCATCGAACTTGGAGTAAGGTCTGCTTTGTACTCCCGCCAGTGTCTAGGCGTTGGTCTCTGTTTGCGGAGCCTGGCGAAATAGTTCATGGCAAATGCCTCCATTACTCCTTAAGTCTACCTGACAGCTCATATCTCCAAGCGCTCGGCCAAAGGACAGGCTATGGAGGTCAGACGTATCGCAGGCGCACTTGGCGCAGAGATCTCTGGTGTAGATCTGCGTTCGCTGGAGGATAATGCCGTGAAGAGAATACGTCAGGCGCTGCTGGACAACCTGGCCGTATTCTTCCGCGACCAGGACCTCGATCCTGCCGCTTTCCTTGCCTTTGCCGCGCATTTTGGAAAGCCGGTCGAGTATCCCTTTGTAAAAGGGTTGGATGGGTTCCCAGAGATCATTCAGGTATTAAAGCGTGAAGAAGAACGGATTAACTTCGGCGGCATCTGGCATACCGATACGTCGTATCTGGAAAAGCCGCCAATGGGGACTGTACTGCTCTCCCGAGAGGTGCCACCTTATGGCGGAGACACATTGTTCGCCAACCAGGTCGCTGCATATGAAGCACTTTCAGACGGGCTGAAGCAGACTTTGGAGAGATTGCGCGCAGTCAACACCTCAGCCAAAGCGGATGCCAGTCGCACCCGTGAGGACCGCATCAAAGACAGCGGCACAACAGTTAAGGGCTACTCGGCAACCCACCCGGTGATCCGCACACACCCCGAAACAGGACGTAAGGCGCTGTATGTCAATGTGGCCCACACTGCTCGTTTTGAAGGCTGGACAGAGGAGGAGAGCGCGCCGCTACTAGCATATCTGTTTGCGCATCAGATTAAACCCGAATTCACCTGCCGCTTTGGGTGGGAGCCAAACTCCATCGCCTTCTGGGACAACAGGGTAACGCAACACAACCCAATCAATGACTATCATGGCTTTCGGCGGATGATGCATCGGATCACTCTTGCAGGCGACCGGCCTGTGTAGCGGCTCGGAATCTACATGCATGAGGCCAGAACCGTTGTGTTTGTTATCTACTCCGTGAGATCTGCTCTTAGATTGCAGTACCGATGCACATAGGTACGGATGTCCTCTAGTCAACTTTCTATTCCCTCCATACAATTTACGCCAATTGATGGCTTGTCGCAACAACACCACAGCTCAATTCTCCCACTTGCCAGGAACTCTGAACCAAAAGTTAGTCATGGGGTTTGTCTAATGGCAACCACGATACCCCGCGGGTCGGGATGTTGATGCGATGATGTCACATCCTGCCCCAAAGCCACCAAGCTTCGAAGTCCGCAAACAAGCATTAAACAAGCATTTAGGCTCGATCCTCTCGATGCAGCAGCAGTGGTAGTGATGCATTGGGAGAGCTTGACAGCGTCCATGATCAATGTCTGTTTTACAAAGCAGGTCGAGAGATGCTCTACACTCTCTGCACGATTTAAACAGTTATCTCTTCCACTGGAACTTTTATCGTATACACTTTACCTATTTTGTCCTCATCATCATCCTTGCTTCTGTCGTCCTCTATGGCAGCAACACAAGCTTCCATCTGTCGTACGCCGATGCAATATTTCTGTGTGCTAGTGCCATGACAAACACAGGCCTGAATACTGTCAACTTAAGCGCCCTTACAGCATGGCAGCAGGCAATACTTTTCATTCTGATGTTAATGGGGGACCTTACACTCGTCACGGTGGCTGTGGTTTACATACGAAAGCACTACTTCAAGAAACGACTCCAAGAGCTTGTGGAACACAATAAAGTTGCCCGGCAGGTGGCCGATGACATTGAGGAGGCACGACAAAACCGCAAACCAGCTGGGCAGGATGGAAGAATGCGGCCAATCGATTTACAGCCATCTGAACTTAGACGGAGAAGGAAGATCCAAGCCTTGTGGGAACCCCCGCCGAATCAAACTCGAGGCTCACACGTTAGAGGTTATGGAGCCTTCCCTGCCCCGTGGGAGATGCACATATTTAGAAGCTTCTCCAGTTTTCCCTTTCGGGGTCTACTAGGCCAATCAGTCACTGAAGCGGATCACCACTACCTCACTTTCCGTCCATCGCTTGACCACAAGGTATGTTGAGTGCAAGGATGGGTTGGTAGGGGAATAAACTGAGCATTTCCAGGGCCGCTTTCAATCCTTGACCGAGAAACAAATGGAAGAACTCGGAGGGGTGGAATATCGGGCCTTGAAGCTGCTCAGCTGGCTTCTGCCCGCCTACTCGTTTTCCTGCCTAAGCTTGATGATGCTGTTCTTGTTGCCCTACAGTGCTCGGAGGAGCATCTCAGCTACCATCCGCAACTCGCAGCCTGGCAAACCTAATCCGCAATGGTGGGCGTTCTTCCTCTCTGCCTCTGCCTATACCAATTCCGGTCTTAATCTTATGGATCAAAGCATGATTCGTAAGCAAAATATTCGTCTATGGTATTGTCGCAGAAGCTAATCTTAGAACGCGCGTCCCGATGTAGCCTTTGCTAACAACTTCTTCATCCTTATCGTCACCGCCACCGCCATCTTAATCGGCAACACACTCTATCCAGTATTCCTTCGCCTGGTAATATGGATCCTCTCCAAAATCATCCCAAAGGACTCCAAAAAACACCACTCCCTCGCATTCCTCCTCCACCACCCTCGGCGATGCTACTTGCTCCTCTTCCCCCGGAAAAACACCTGTTACCTTCTCTTGATCCAAGTAGGCATTAACCTCCTCTCCTGGGTTCTATTCATCCTCCTCAACCTTCACTATGCTCCGGTCACCTCTAGCATCCCCGACGCCGGCCAGCGTGTCATGGATGGACTGTACCAAGCCCACGGCCTCCGCGCCGCAGGCTACTACATCATCTCCATCAGCAACGTCGCTCCTGCGTTACAGGTCTTCTACCTAGTCGTCATGTATATCTCCGCATATCCATTTATAATGTCTGTCCGCCAGACAAACGTCTACGAGGAACGCTCGCTCGGCATCGACGATGCCAGAAAGTCACAGATGGAGAACAAGGACTCCGGATCCTCCTTGCTTGCTGTGAGTGAACACCCGCCAAATCCATCCTTCTAACATACAAATCGCCCTTCGTTCCTTCCTTCCTTCCCTTCCCTTCAGCGAATACAATCGCTAACCAATGCATTATTGCCCAAATCAACAGTCCCACATCCGCGCCCAACTCGCCTACGACCTCTGGTGGCTCCTCCTCTCCATCTTTCTCATCTGCATCGTCGAGCGGCCGGGCCTCGCCACCCACGCACCCGGCTTCAGCATCTTCAGCGTCATCTTCGAAGTCGTCTCCGCCTACGGCACCGTCGGCCTCTCCCTCGGCGTCCCCTACGACAACTACAGCTTCTCCGGCGCCTGGCACACGCTGTCGAAGCTGATTCTGATTGCGGTCATGCTGCGCGGCCGGCATCGGATTCTGCCAGCGGCTGTGGACAGGGCGGTGCTGGTGCCCGGCCAGGGGCTGATGGAGCGGTTGGATCGCGAGTTGGCGGCGGTGAGGACCGGGCGCGCGGAGGTGGTGCTCAGTGAGAAGGATAAGGAGAGGATTAGGAAGGTGGAGAGGGGTGGGCAGGTGGAGGAGGGGGAAGGGAGGGTGGATACTGAATAGGAGGGCAAAGAGGAGGGGGACGAGGTGGGCGGGGAAGGAAGGTGACGCGGTTAGGCGGGTGGAGGAGCTATTGGTTGGGAATGGGGTGGAGAAGCGAGGGGATCGCTGGAGCGGATTTTATTAGTGGTCCTCGAACTGTTGGTCATAGATACGCCCAGAAATTATCTAACCATTCAGAGCGTCTTTTCATATGAACTTGTTCAGTTCAAGATGCGGTGGATGTCCCGTTTTGGCCGGCATGCACGGCAAACCCCTTGGACCTACGTGGCTGACAGTACAGAGTTTGTGACTGAGGTAGAAAGAAGTATTTTAATTTGCGTCAAACGGCCTATCCTATCCTTGCAATTCCTGCTGCTGCATTTCCAAAGCGCTAAACCAAAGTTACCTCCCACTCAAACTGCCTCCACGGATGGCAAAACCTCGACAGTCACTATGTCGTTTTGTAGGGCGACGGGAGTGGAGCCACATGATGCGCTTCGAAATTGTCATTACTGCTTGCGACCCATGAGATGAAATTAGCCAGTTAAGAGGTAGGGTCTGTTGGCTTATAGGTCGCGTTCGAGGACACAGAGATTTGGCACCGGAGGTACGACATCCGATGAGCGTTAGGTATGTGGTCAAGGCATGGCCACCATGGATGAGCTTTCGAATGACCAAGTGCGCCATGCAAAGCTCTCCATCTTTGTAGTTGAGCGATGCGATGCCTGAAAACATTCTGACTCCGTAAGCTGCACTGAGGTCTGTCCGCATGTCGCGTTTACGGTGATGCCGTCGCATAGCTTTTCGAATCGACGCAGAACATGTATGAGAATGCCCCCAAGCAATTGCAATGAACTCTCTCTTGCAGGTTGGTGGTTTGCCAGAATTTGTGGGACGGCGGTGCTGCTGAGACATGCGAAGTGCCGTGCTGTTGCTCCCGGGAGGCGGAAAGGTCATATCGGAGTTTGCATATTTGATCGCTGAGAGGGTGTCGCGAGAAAGAAGTACCTGAATTCAGATCTGGCGCAAGCATACAGTTCCCCAACGTAAAGGCTGGTCAGAACTCTCACGTGGCCTTGAGGTAAGTGTGTAGAAGTGTGTAGAAGTGTGTCTGGGCCAACCTCTCGACTCTGGTTATCGTGCGCAGCGTAGACGGAGACATAGACCACAAAGCATGATAGCGTAGCTAGGTTAAGTGGCACCCTGTTCCAGGTGTATGAAACCACAAAGTGTGGTGGAGGCCTCAAGTACGCCGACTCTTGCATGTTGTCAAGAACCAAAATGGAAGATATCCACCCAGCAAAGGGCCATCTCTGCCCTAAAAGTTCTTGTAGCCTGAAGTACCCTCTTTGGATTTTCAAGAAGGCAGTGAGCTGTTCGAGGTCAGCAGGGCCGTGTCCGTGAACTCAGAAAATATTTCAGGAAACAGGATCTCGATTGACAACTGGGAAATGTCGCCACTGAATTGCCCATCTCCAAGCATGACGGGCATCAAGCTGTCCTCAAAAGTGGGTATCGGGTCATGATATTGCTGCTGCCTTGGCACGTACGGGCTGTTCTCAAATTTCGTTTTGGACAAGGCATCTTCAATGCGTTTTAGAACTGGCTCGGACGTAGTCAAGCATTCTTCAGACAGATCCCAGTTATTCTCTTCTTTTGCTTTGCGGAGAAAGTCCACGAGTATCCTTGCATTCTTCATGCACTGTCTCCGGGTGTCATCATTGCTGGTCTGGAGGGCGCACCGCAGCAGAAGAGTAACCGCGGAGGTGAAGTGGTGGCTGTTGTGAGGAAGCCTTTGGGAATGTCAGCGCCAAAACGATCAAAATGTCATTAAGCAGCCCTTACCAGAAGCCTCGAAAGTTAATCGGATGCAGAGACAAGACAAACTTGACCACTTCTTCTGCACTACTAGAGCATTCCAAGAGCCAAGAGGGATGTGGATCAGGCTCCTTTGAGGAGATGTCGTGCCACGCGATCCGTGCCAAAAGCATCTTGACAGCCAGATAAGAGATTTGCAGATTTGCAAGTCCAGGAGTATCACTTCGCCTGGAATAATCCAGCAGACCTAGGTGAGGTGGAAGCCCTGCGAACCATGTGCGGAGGTCGACGTCGGACTTTGAGACTTGTTGTGCAGCAATTGCATCATTACCCGACCGAATATGATACAGTAGAGGTAAAATTTCGCCAAGGATAATAGTCAGCTGACATAATGCAATGTAGCATTCGGCGGCTCGAACATGTTTGACAGAAGCAGGGTGACCTTCGGTCAGAACCTCTAGTGTTGGAAGAGGAACGTCGTAGTGCCCGACGGTGATGTAGGGTGGGGTACCGTAGCTGAAATTGTACTTTGCGGAGTCAGCATTTGACTTTCTGATTTAGCAAGCCGTAATACCCATCGGTCCAAGATTAGCACTGTCCACCATAGCTTCCACCGGATGGCCCTGTAAACCGTGAGTTACTGCCAAATTGTTCTACTGAGAAGAAGGAAACTCGAGACGATTTCGGACCCTTGTTGCTTACTTTTCAGAGGCCGGTATTTTCCAATCGCTTGGGTCGTCTGTTGTCCACTAATCAGCATATATCGGGATAGCGCGGCTGATTTACAGCCGTAGCGGATCTGTCATCATGAGACACGTCTTGTTCCGTTGGTATGATTATGGACCAGAAATCCACCGCGATCCACTCTCAGACTGAATCTACCTCCCAGCAACGCCAATAACGTGTTTCCAAGAAACGGAGTTACTCACGATTAAGGCCCATGCCGTGTGATAGGGCAACAACGCGAGCGAGGTTGGTAGCGTTCCCAGTTAGATTTCTCGAAGGCCTTCCGGCAATGTTCAACACAGTCGCAATGACGGTAGAAATATCGCGTTTCTGAAGGTCCGCAAGTATGGCAGATTGTGCAATTTGCCAACTAGACTAGCATTAGTGCGATCTACTGCCTCAAAGCCATACTTACGCGTATTCTTGGTCAGGGCTGGGATAAAGCGACAAAGTTTGGCTAAAATCCCAGTACGAAAGGGTGTACGCGTAGAGGTTGATCAAAAAGTTGTCCGGTATTTGTTCCTTGTTCTTCATCTTGTTTAGGACGCTAGACTCCTCAAAGATTGGGAAGCAGGGAGCTAGAAAATCAAAGTAGCTAATCAAGTTAGACTGGGTACAACGCAGACAGTCCGGAATCGCCATACAGGGTCAAGAGCTTCTCCCCAAACGGTTCGATCACATTGAGCCATTCGGTCTTTCGGTTACGTGAGCAGTCGCAATTGGACGGGCTTGGCCTTCGGCGAGGAAGTGTCGTGTGGTATATGGGTTTGTAAGACAAAAAGGGATCGACACTAGACCTCAAACCGGATGACTTGGCTTCTTGATCCGTGCTCGGAAGGTACTGCTCGAAGATTTGTGCGTCTCTGGCCAAAATGGGGCCGACGACATGGGATGAGTCGCTCAGCGATTCTTCGTGAACTAGGATTGACGCTTGAATAATTCCGGTGGTGCAACTTTCTTGTTTCAACGTCGAGGCTGAGCTGCACACGGCGCCGTGCATACGACAGAGCAGACAGGCTGAGTACTTAGAGAGACTTCTGGCAACAATTGATTGGGTCAATTACCTGAGCCTGGTTGCTCAATCGTGCAGCGCGCCCTTCTCTTGTGGCATCTCGTGCACGCGGGGAACTTGTGGCTCCGGTAGGGTCGGCCAGTGCTGTTCTTCTTCATTTTGTGCGGTACCGCGGAGCCGCGCGTCTGAAGTGGAGCCGCGTATGTCAGCCTTTGCAACGTTGAGCCATTCTCGGTGCAATTCCTTGGTGGATATCGAATGGCAGAGATCGGTTGATGCTTCTGAGAGATGACCTTGACACGAAGAGCGTTGGTGGCATGAATAAGCCAGCAATTGCGCTAAACCTAAATCGGAGTTCTGTGTGATTACGAAGACTTGGCACCCCTCATTCCAAAACCAGCCGCATTTCCAGTTGGGCGAGTTTCCTTCAACAAAATGTTCGACGACGTCTTCCTGTCCATACAGATATCTGGCAGCTGTGAACGAATGTGTGAGCTGAGCAAGGAAAAACGTATCTCATTTCTCTCGCGGAAGCGGGCCTGAGAAGCGCCTGCGGCGTATGCCTCACCCATTTACTTAGACGAAAGAATGGCATCTGCACTTCCAAAGGCGGTTGGTGTGCGCCTTCCGAACGTTGTCCAAAGACAAAGCAGGATGTATCAACCCTTCGCCTCTTGCGAAAAGCCTGGCCCTTGCGGAGCTTTGCACATCTCCGTTGCGACTTGCTAAGGCCGAGCTATGTGCTCTGCCCCAGGTCGAGTCTCCCCAGATGTCTGAAGAAAGACCTCCTCGCTAGTACTCATAATATGATACACAAAGATCGAAAAGTGAACAACATTCAGCGTCCCTGATGTGCGGTTGCTGCAAATATATGGCTAATCCATGCCGACGCTTTGTCAAATCGATGGTAACTTGAACAGGAAAAGCGAAAATGCCTTCTGCGACCTATCATACATCACCACAGGATGTTCTCCCCAATTGAATCTTCTTTCCTACGTTAGGGCCTGTCTAGGTATCATCTCTACTACCTTCTAGAGCGATCTCAGCGCTCTCCCCCCCCGACTTCAGCTGCAACATTCCCTGACCCGCTTGCCAAGCTCGGAAGCGGCCAATAAAAGATCGAACTTCGCGACGGAAAAATGACGTTTCAACAAATCATAGCTCTGCTTTGACGACGGAGAAACAGTGATAGCACTGGCGACTGTCACCTCTTGACCGACAACATGTTATTCTGAGAGCTGGCGTAGGAGGCGCATTCTCCACCTGGGGAGTATAAATAAGACATCACCGTTCTTGTTTCCTGAGTCTCCCATTCTTACTCTGTGGCCCGAAAGGCATCTTTAATACTGTCTATCTTTTCTTCAACGTCAATCATCATGGCGCCTATGATGTTGGACGACGGTGTGCACCATGCCACGGTCACCACAAGCAAATCGACCCCTATACTCTACCAACAAATTGACGAACAGCAGCTTCAGCGAGAGGCTAAAGAGTGCCTTGCAAACTATGGAACCAAGTTTGAGCCTTCAATTGTAACGGCAACCAAAGGCCTATACTTCTATACGAACGGACATAGAGTCCTCGACTGGACGTCCGGACAAGTTAGTTGCACCCGACCGGAGTATCGGACCTCACACTGACACAAGCAGATGTCCTGTCTGATCGGACATGGCCATCCAGAAGTTGTCGAAGTCATCCAATCCCATGCTGCAAACCTAGATCATGTCTTCAGTGGCATCGTCACCCCTCCAGTCATATCCTTGGCCAAAAGACTCACCGCTGCTTTGCCTGCTGGGCTCGATCGAGCATTCTTCCTTTCAACCGGCGGAGAGAGCAACGAGGCAGCTATAAGACTAGCCAAAACCTACACTGGAAAGTTCGAGGTTGTTGGACTCGGTGAGTAGATACACAAATCCACGTCAATCACTGATGATTCGGTTCTAATTCAATTGGGTAGGTGACTCTTGGCATGGTATGACTGCTCAAGCACAAGGAATACAGTTCAAGGCTGGCCGTCAAGGACATGGTACGTTCGCTCCTAACGGTGAGGTGACCGCAGCTGATGACCCGTAGGACCAAATATGCCGGGTTCCTTCCTTCTCCCCGCTCCAAACGCTTATAGAAGTATATTTCGGCACAAGGACGGGAGCTATGACTGGGAAACCGAGCTCAGCTATGGTTGGAACCTCATCGATAGCGCGTCATGCGGGTCGCTTGCTGCAGTCATCGTCGAATGCATCCAAAGTTCGGCCGGGATACATGTCCTGCCTCCAGGTTACCTGAAGGCCATGAAAGCACACTGCGAGAAACGTGGTATGCTACTTATCGTTGACGAAGCACAGACCGGCATCGGAAGGTAAGACGATCTCTCGATCACAATTTTTAGAGATAACTAACCGCGATGATAAGGTGCGGAGATCTCTTTGCAATTGACTATGAAGGCGTCGTCCCGGATATTCTGACACTGAGCAAAACCCTCGGTAATGGGATTCCACTCAGCGCCGTCGTGACGAGTAACGAAATCGACCGAGTGTGTAAGGAGAAAGATTTTCTTTTCTACACTACACACATCAATGATCCCTTACCAGCTGCGGTCGGAGACAAGGTCTTGGAAATTGTTATGAGAGACAACCTTGTGGCAAACTCAAGAGCGAGAGGGGCTCAGTTGCATGCGGGCCTAAAGAAGCTCAAAGAAAGATATGGTTGCATTGGTGATGTGCGTGGCCGCGGACTCATGGCAGGCATCGAAATCGTGAGCGATCGTGAAACGAAGGGTCCTGATGTCGAGCTGGGACGAAGACTTGGCGATAGGATGATGGAGCTCGGGCTTTGGGCCCAATTGTCGAGTCACAAAAGCTTCAACGGCGTCTTCCGCATCGCGCCCCCTATCGTTATTTCAGAGAGTCAGGTTGATGACGGCCTGAAGATACTCGAGGAAGCGTTTGCTACAACAGAAGGCTCTTGTCCCCTATACTGATGAAGAATGAGACTGAGCCTACCTTGACAATGCAGTCATTTTGATTTGACATTTCTGACATTTCCATACTACTTTACTCGAGCTAGTTAGGTTCACTATCGTATACACATAAACTGCCACTCGTATTCGCGGTTTCATTCCACAGTACCAATTCTGTCCTAGAATCTATTCTACCTCATCATGTCTCCGAAGAGTAGCCCATTACGCCACCTGCACCGGGGGAGGGAACGATCACGACTAACATATTCCTTTTAACCAAGTCACTATACTACGGTAGCCGTGTCACGACAACGTACTTTCGTGCCAGAACGAAGTGGAGAAACATGGGATGGAGGAGGCTTGCCCAAGATAAATCGTAATACGGGCTCTCAATTCTAGAACCGTTCGCTGTGTGTAGCGAGTTCACGCAACGAGATTGGGTAGTGAAGTTTATGCACAGTCAAGGTGTACCAAAAGTGTAGGGCCGATGAAAAGCTACACCCTCCAAGATCAGTGATTGTTAGTTGTCCACCAGCGCAAACGGCTTCCAGGTAGCCGTCCTATGCACATCTGGTGGATGTCAATACTTTGATAGCTAAGAGACGATTCGTTATGTGTAACTAGCGGCTGGCTTGGCAAAGGTTGGGGGGCAAATAGCATAGCTCCCTAAAGTTTCTCATTGAAGCTTCGCAGTTTAAACGGATTTGCCATTACATAGAGGACTCCGGTACGGTGTTACCCATCGGTTTATTTCGTGACCAGCGCCCAGATATGCAACAAGTGGTGCGGTAGCCGTGGAGTAGGCGTTGGCACTCAGTATTTCTCCACCACCGCCTGCTAGCCGCTCACTGGATCCTCCCCTCTCTGAGCACCATGACTCTGTGGGGCCAGGACACCGTCAAGGATGTCGCCGAATCAGTTGGCATCATCAACCTCAATAAGGATGTCAACCAAGCACTCTGCCGCGATGTGGAGTATCGAATATCACAGGTCGTGGAAGAAGCGCTCAAGTTTATGAGACATGCCAAAAGGACAATACTATGGTCGCAGGACATATCGCAGGCTTTGCGCGTTCTTGACGTTGAACCGCTGTATGGCTATGATACTACACGACCACTTCGCTTTGGAGAGGCGTCAATAGGACCGGGACAACCACTTTTCTACGTTGAGGATGAGGAGATGGACTTTGAGAAGCTGATCAACGCGCCTCTGCCAAAGGTGCCCCGTGAGATCTCCTTTACAGGTGAGCTTGACTGCGAGTCTACTGCCCGGAGCTGAGAACTGATATATATCCAGCGCACTGGCTTGCTGTTGAAGGCGTCCAGCCGACGATACCACAGAATCCGACCTCGAACGACTCTCGAAACCTTGAACTCCTACCCAAGGGCCCGAATGCCAATTCAGCACTTGCTGCTCTGAGCGGCGCAGACAACATAGCTACAAAGCCACAAGTCAAGCATATACTGTCCAAAGAGCTACAATTATACTTTGAGAAAGTCTGCCAGTCTGTCCTAGACGAAACGCAGGAAGAATACCGCACGGCTGGTTTGGCGAGCTTGAAAGACGACCCGGGCTTACATCAGCTTGTGCCATACTTTGTGCAGTTTATTGCAGAGAAAGTGACGCATAACCTGAAAGATCTATTCGTGCTCATGCAGATGATGAATGTCACTGAAGCGTTGACGAGTAACGACAAGTTGAATCTTGCACCCTACGTACGTCTCAAGATGGAACCTGCTCACCCCTCTATGCTTCCTACCTACCTATTGTATTAACGTGCATATCTGTCACAGGTAGCTTCCCTCATCCCACCCGTTCTAACATGCCTCACCGGCCGCCATCTGGGCTCCGTTATTGGCCTCTCCCTCGATCATTTTGACCTCCGCGACCTCGCCGCTTCCCTCCTCCACCACCTTTGCCAGAAATACGCCCGCTTCTCCCACAACCTCAAACCACGACTCGCGCGCTCCTGTCTGAAGAATTTCCTCGACCCTCGGAAGCCCTTCGGCACACATTATGGGGCGATACTGGGCTTGCATGCAATCGGTGGCGCAGAAGTGGTGAGGAGCTTAATCGTGCCTAATCTGAAGGAGTTTGAAGTAGTGTTAAAAGAGGAGATACGTGGGGAGGGAAGTTCGAATGGGAATGGCATAGGGACCGGAGTGAAAAAGGCTGAAGCGGAGAAGGTAGTGCAGGCGATTTTGGGTGTATTGTGGAGCTTGGTTGAAGGAGAGGAGAGGGGAAAGGATGTAGAGATGGTAAATGGACACAGCGAGGCAGCGATGGAGGAGATGAGAGGCAGACTGGTGGACAAAGTCGGTGAGTTGGTAGGGACGAGGATAGCTGACTCCGGGCACGTGCAGCTTGCGAAGGCGGTACTTGAATCGTGAGTGGCAAGCGACTTGCTCTTTCTGACGGCCGCTCTGCTCAATGCGAGGTACCGGAGTTGGATAGCTAAATTTGGTTTTTGAGATTGGAGTTTGGTGCACGATACGGAAAAGGAAAACGATACCCATGAGCAACTGGAATTGTGACTGATCGGCTAGCTATCACCTGGCAGCCTTGGTCACTAGCATATGATCATGCAGTACGGCGACAGATGCAGCAAGCGCAACGTTATTTACCTGGGAAAAATGATAATAGGAGGAAATGCGTGGCCTTCGACCTTCCAACACTGTTCATCTATGCCAGCTCAGTCTCAATCAAGCCGTGCGCACCTGAGGGATCCGTCCAGGTCTTGACGACTTTGAGCCCAACAGAGTGCAATAGTGTCCTCCAAGCTGACTCCCATCCGTTCTCGAGAAGACAGCAATACCATCATCATCCAGTCCATTGCCATCGTGAGCCACAGTGCACCTTTGTTTGGGATCATCATCTCATTGACCAGGACCTTGCTGTAGCCTTTGGTCATTACGGAATGCGATTTAGAAGGATCCTAGGCATTTCTTCATCTGTGTAATCGTGAATGCTTGAACGGACAAAAAAATTTACAACATGGATAACTAGAAACGGGATTCTTAGGTGGCAAATCTGACATCAGCCTTCACATAATGGCATTATAGACTTGTGTGAACAATCATTGTCAATACCATTACTGCGTGGGGCTTGTCCAACATCAGCGTTGCATCTATTTCAACGATAAGGCCACCCGGTGTGCCGAAGGCAAGCTTGCTTTGCTTAGTGAGAGCCCAAAGAGCCAGATGGACAAGTAGCGTTATATGAACCTTTTGTTCGCTGGAAATGACATCCCATTCCAAATCCTTCACAACTTAACGAGAGGAATAAAGAAACAGGCACACCATTCCAAATACAGTCCCAGTTGGCTCTGACCAATAACATGATGAAGCCTGCGAACCGAGGTCTCCAGACCTGCTCGGCGCCTCCAATCAACCCCGCAACTTCTCCAAGTCTCGAAGAAATGTACTTAGAAAGTTGGATCTCTGTACATCTACCACGGCCAGCCGACAGTCACTGCTTTTGGCTTTCTATCTGCAATGTGCTTGCTGAAAGCCTGTCGCAAGTGAATGCATCTTCATATCTCTAGGGTCTTGTGAAATACTCGCTGTGACATTCCAATCGCCCTCTAACCCAAGGCACATTCCTCCCGCACAGAGACAGCATCACTCCCCTTACATCCACAAACATGAATTTCGATCTTCCTGAACCTCTTATAGAGTATATCGCCCGGCTCGACACCTTCATCAACACCACCATCCTCCCCCTCCAGCACACCGCCGACAACAATCGCTTTTTCGACCACCGGCGTGAATCCTCTCGGACCCAATGGAACAACCTAGGTCTGCCAACCCCCGAATGGGAATCGCTCCTCAAACAAGCTCGCAACCTCGCCGACGAGGCTGGATTCTACCGCTTCCCCATGCCCAAGAAGTTCGGCGGCCAAGAACACCCGGACCTGAACCTCTACATGTGCGCGATCCGGTTCCACCTTGCTTCACACCCTGTCTATGGCGGCGGCTTGTCGCTGGCAAACGACCTACAGAATGAACATAGCGTCGTAGGGAATTTTCCGGACGTGCTGATGTTGTATCATTTTGGGAATGAGACGCAGAAGAATGAATTCATACCGAGGAGGCTGAGGGGGGAGTTTAGGATGACGTTTGGGTTGACGGAGATACACCACGGTAGCGACGCTACACATATGGACACGACTGCGAAGCGCGTGGGGGACGGTTGGGAGATCAATGGGAATAAGAAGTGGCAGACAGGCATGCACACCGCGACGCATATGCTGATTTTTGCGCGGACAGCAGGGAAAGATGGGTCCGCAAAGGGCATTACGGGGTTCATCGTTCCGGCCAATACACCTGGAGTGAAGGTTGAGAGCTACCAGTGGACGTTGAACATGCCGACAGACCATGCAACGGTATTACTGGAGAATGTCCGCGTGCCGGATTCAGCGGTACTGGGTGAAGTGGGGAGTGGGTTATCTGTCGCACAGACATTTACACACGAGAACCGGATCAGGCAGGCGGCAAGCAGTTGTGGCGCGGCACGGTTCTGTGTCGAGAAGAGCGTCGCTTATGCGCAGAAGCGGAAGATCTTCGGGAAAGTACTGGGATTGAATCAGGCGATTCAATGGCCTCTTGTAGAGCTCGCGACGCAAGTGGAGATGTTACGGTTATTGATCCTGCGAACGGCGTGGGAGATGGATAAAGTGCACCATGAGAGTGTCGCACAGGGGGCACTGCCATGGGTGCAGATTGAGAAGAGATTGGGACACAAGATCGCAATGTGCAATTATTTTGCGAACCGGTTGGCGACTGAGGCGGCGGACCGGGCGATACAGGTCCATGGGGGGATAGGGTACAGTCGACACATGCCGTTTGAGCATATATGGCGGCATTTTAGGAGGTATCGCATCACGGAGGGGAGTGAGGAGGTGCAGATGAGGAAGGTGGCCGCGTATTTGTTTGGGTACAAGAGTACCGGGGAGGGAGGGGAGGGAGGGGAGCAGAAGAGTACACAGGAGGGTGTTGGATGGATGGGGGAGAAGGCCAAGTTAGAGAGTAAGTTGTAACTGTAACTTGGCCTTCTAGCTGGTCTAGTCTTTGGTCCCAGCCCTCTCTTCGAATACAGCGTGCTCTGCTTCCATCCACCGCCAAGCCCAAAAGCTGAGAGGGAAATAAACCTTGGCGCCAAGATGATCCGAAAAATCGCGCTGGGTAGAACCGCAGCACCACTTTGGACACGCAAAATGCTGTCTGTCATGATCGTAATAACATTTCTTTCGTGAGAACTGCGCGAACATGATATATCGCTGGAGCACACCCCCGAGGTCGCTCAGACATGGCAACATCCTTATCGGACCCGATGCAGCAAAGAAAATCCTTTGTACTCCAGGCTGAGGGAGCCTAACATTCAGGCAGCAGGATCAACTAATCAATATGCTAATGCCTCAAGAAAATAGGTTGCCTGCTCGAGTATGGAGTGCTCCATCAAGATCACCAACCAAAACACCGAGCATGTCCTTGCTGCTTGTGCGTTCCAACTTTTCGATGGCTGAAGGCGAGGGGACGTGCCAAATCTAGCTTAGCGTCTTTTCGCTAGCTTGTTGTCTTTCGTTAGGATATTTTGGTTAGGCTCAGACTTTCTCTTCCCGACCCACCATCATCTCGTACGCGTTTGCCATTCCACACTGCTTATTCTCAACAACAACCACTATATCGCCACAATTTCCAAAATCCAACGCTCATCTTCCAAATAAACAATGGCAGGAGGAAAAGGCAAGAGTATCGGCGGAAAGGGCAGCGGCGCGAAGGATTCAGCTGCAAAGAGTCAGAAATCGCATAGCGCAAAGGCTGGCTTACAGGTCAGTCACCCCTTGCGATGCTTTGCCAGACGCCAGTAGTGCTTTTGATGCGATTGCCGTACCTTGAATTTCAAGTTTCAGGTCCTTTCGATCCCTCGACGCGTCGACATTCGAGATCTGAACTGAATCGCTGTGCGCCACCTTGCGACCTTGATCATTTCTGCCTGCAGCACAAGAAATCCTTGAATACGAACGATCTTGGCAAAAGTTCACAATCCGCGAAATATCAAAATTAATGGCTGCTCAATCTCCAAGGGCGTGAATGCTAACAGGTTGACTATCAGTTCCCCTGCGGCCGTGTCAAGCGTTTTCTCAAGAATAACACCCAAAACAAGATGAGAGTGGGCGCCAAAGGTATGAGATCTCGAGGTAACCCTCATATTTCACATGCTGATCCGAAAATCTCTTGCGCAGCTGCTGTCTACGTCACTGCCGTCCTTGAATACCTCACTGCTGAAGTCCTCGAACTTGCCGGTAACGCAGCCAAAGATCTGAAAGTCAAGCGTATCACCCCTCGACACTTGCAACTTGCTATCCGCGGCGACGAAGAACTCGATACCCTAATCCGCGCCACGATCGCATTCGGCGGTGTTCTTCCCCACATCAACCGGGCGCTGTTACTGAAGGTGGAGCAGAAGAAGAAGAGTAAGGTGGATGCATAAAGGATGTCGAGGCTGGATAAGCTGGTGAACTGAGGAGCAACACTGAGGAGCAACAGAAATGGCAATAAGGACAGAGTGGTGCTCTGAACACTTTGCATACGAGCTTTCGGGGTTGGGCTAAGACACGAGTTGCATGAAGATTGTTTGATTATTCTAGGGATAGGCGCCAGGGTGGTGGCAATGGCTTTCCTTACATCTGATACTGTTGCTTAACTACCTGGCTCTAGTCTTCATCGACACTCAGCCCTTTCATCTTTTCTTTGTCAAGTGCAAGCATTAAAGAATCTCAATCCACGCACCTAGGCAGCCGTCCTTCCCAAGTCTATCAACGCCCTACTCAACTGACATGACTTTGTGGGCCCGTCTCTGGAAATAGGCAACAGTTTTGTGCGTGCCCCCCTCTTGCCCTCTCTTTGTTTTACCGGACGTTGGCAGAAATGATTTATGCACTCAACAAGTTGGCCTTTCAATTTTCACAAAGCCTTATCGCATTTCCGACCTTTTCCTCATTACTGACAGTGCCTATATTTTCCTCGCTATTTAGCAATTTCTCTTTCCCTGGGCATGGACTTGGCCTCTTTCTCAATGATGAATTTTCATTTCCGCATCGGAGAACGCACAACGGACAATCTTTCTACTGACATGCTTTGCATCTCTGTCCTACCGGTCACCACGCCTCCGGGTGGGTACATGCAGGACCCGTCATCACATGCTCCTTCCTCCAGTGAATTTTGCCAAAGCCTTCCCTTCTCACATCCTGGTGCGGCTACTCATCTTCCCTCCGCATCGCTCGAATGCCCAAGCGGTACCATGACACATCTAGATTCGATCTAGATCCTTTGATTCAACCCCACAGCCTTTTTCCTGGTAGGATAATGTGTGTGATTGGTCGCAATAGTGACCATTTCAACGAAGATGCTTGTATGGCGTATCTCACCTGGGATGATGGCCAATATGCGCCTGCGCCTTCTATGTTCTACGTGCCGGGTCTGAGACCCACCTTTCGGAAGCAGGCCAGACGGACTAGGAGGCAGGCAACCGCGCGGCGCAGGGCCGAGTTAGAAAGGACGCGAGCGTTGCCATACACTAGCTATTCTGGACTCGTTTCTCAACGACGGTCCAAGGAAGGTATATAGAGTGGGTGCAATGCCTTTACTACGTCGAGGAACTCCCGGGAACATGAGATTAGTGGCTAGTTGGGGCCAGCAGCTGCTACAGGGTCTACTATTGCCGCTACCGGCGACGAGGTGACCCAGAGTTATGCCGAAATTGAAGCCAGTAGATGTGCTTATGGCAGAGACTCTATCCCTTTGCAACAATCTTCTTAGTCACCAGATAATGCAGCAGACACATATCGCCGCTAACGAGTCCCTCTCCTAACGGTGACTCTGTTTTGCTTGTTTCGCTTGTTTCAGACAGCATGGCAGGACAAGACAAGATACCACAATAGGGTTCTCAGAAATCAGATCCTCCACATTTGGAATCAAGACGTCCTCCATCCGAGCTCTCACCCTCTAAGGCCCAAAATCCGCCAGACATAGGGATTGAAAGCAACAGGCCTGTTCCTTTACTACCGGACCATGCATCACCCAGTTCCGCGTCACGGAAGTAGATTCTCAAGAAACAACCCAACTCTACCAGCCTACCTCCTCAAGCCTGGTTGCTAAGGAAGTCTGTCCGTTTCTTGTTCGACGCTAGGGTCGATTGTCCTGTAGCACAAGCCACGCCAGATGTAGTGAAACCACCAATTCGGCTTCCATCTCCGCCGCCTTCTCCAACGAAAACCATTTCGCCAATGCCCCGGCGGGTGCAACAACCGTGGTCTTCGACTAGACTGGCCAGCTTACAGTTGATGGAAGTCCGCGCAAGTCCTTCTAGCACTAGCCACACGAGAGGCGGTACTGATAGCGCTGGACAGCAATGCGAAACGTCAGAAACGAAAGCATATTCAAACCCGGGGCACCAGGCACTGATTGCTGAGAACCTTGCTGTATTCTTTGGAAGTCAGATAGATGTACGACAGGAGGTTGAAGACGACACTACGAGCGATACGGACTTTGAGCTTGCAGAGAGGATGAGACGAAGATGGAGTTGATCGCTTCGATGCGAATGCATCTGTACCTACTTTGATAGATTAGTATGGCCATAGACAAAAAGGGGGGGCGGCCTCAATGTTGCTTTGTGGAAGCTGTTTGTGAGGTTGCTGGTTTTGAAGATGCAACATACGGAGATTGTGTACTTGCGAGATGGCCCTTCGAAAGAACAATGTTCGTAGCTCAAATCTCGGAACATCTTAACGGTAATCACGTTCTGTACGTCCAACCATCCGGCACCGCTTCCAGCAGCGGACTGTCAAAGACTCCCACCAATCGACCTGCTTTTTCCTCGCCCAGCACATCTCTCCACTTGGCGCCCTGCTTCATCGCCACGCCGCAAACAACCACGTTCACACCCAGCGCTTCAAGCAGCTGCCACGCCGCTAGCATCGTGGTGCCGCTGCTGACAGCGTCATCGATGAGTGCGACCCGATGATTTCCCGTCAGAAGCGGGAGCTGGTGCGGATCGAGCCAGAGGCGCTTTTGGTTGAGTTCATGCAATGGAGACGTGATGGACGAGACGGGCGTGGAGAGGTTGGTGTCGTACCAGAATTTGCGGGAATAGCCCATTGGCTTCACAGTTTTCACGGGCAAACGGTTAGTGTATATGGGCAAGTGGGGGTGTTCGAGATTTTGCCGGATAGTGATGTACATACGACGTAGCGGGTGTGGCCGAGTGCACGGGCGACGCCGGGACACAGGGCGTGGCCCAGAGTGGGCAGGCCGACGATGACATCGGGGGCGTGGGGCTTGAGCTGCTCAGCCAGCAGGCCGGATAATGTGTCGACTACTTGGAGAGAGGCGGCGTTGACTAGGAGGGAGGCTACGGCGTGGTTGGGTTGGTTGGGGAGCTGACGGATGGGGAGGAGGAGGAATTGGCTGTTGGGAAGTTGTATGGGACAGCCGTATTGCCATGGTGGGTGTTTTTGTTTGACCTCGTCAGGGGTGAGGAAACACTGCCAGTATGCAGTTGTGGGTTCTGTGTAGTGGGTTGTCATTTTTGCCCTTGAGAAATATAGCAAGCGGGAAGTTCACGATGTGCTCGTCGTGTGTGAAATGCACAAGTACTACTCTTGCCGATAGTGACTGGGCGAATATCCGCTCTCGCCTGGCAGGCCTTACACGCTTTCCATCTTGCATCCGTCATCCTCTGCATTTCAATCACCATTTGACTTAACCCTGTCCAGTGGCGGCCTCTGCACGTCAAACCTTTGATCCTAACCCATCAAAGAGCAAATCGAAACTCAAGCTCAACTTTAGTTGATGTATGCTTACTGTCTGCTAAGGGTGCGGAGTAAGTTACAGAAAAGCATAAGTTCTTAACTTGGAAGATGTCATATTTCACTTGCTTTTGCTCCTTCCTACTCCATGCTTTCAGACGTTCTCCTGAAGTCGTGGATCGAGAGTCTACAATAACAGCACAAATGAAGTCTGGTGGAAGGATGTGCTGGTGGACTCTCTCTGCATCGTAGCCCCAATGCTTAACGTCATCCTTTGAGCGAGACCCCTCTTTTGGATGGCCATTTCCTTTTAGACGTTGACGCGAACGTCGTGGTCTATATAGTAGGTCTTTTCCAGATTCGTTTCTTCTGTAAATGACTTCTCCCACTGTCCCATCTCCAACCTCGTTGTAATACCCTTCTTCACCCTCAAGTGCAGCATGACCGCTGGCTCCTCCACAATCTCATTGGCGAGCCCTCCTACTCCCTTGGAATCAACCACGTTGACCAGTCAACCCTCCTTCATCCACACAACGAGTCAACATACTTCTCCGCAACCCGACCCGGGACGTCTTCCTTTCTAAAACCGTCACCCGGTTGGCATCCTTCTACCTTAACGCACTCGGATGGACACAGGAATACATTGCCGGTTCATGAGGTCAAGGGGGAACCCCAAATTGGCACACTTCGTTTGTCGACCTGCTGCACCAACAAGGTGGAGCCAACATGAGCAGCAGGACTGCGGCATGCCGTACATAGTGCAGTTGCCGGTTATGGAGATCCAGGACTAGAATGCGCATCCCATATACCGAGACCCGGCATCGGAGATGTTCAAGATGTGGTGCAAATATCTGGTGCAGAGTATTTTCTCGGTGCATAATGACAGTAGCACGTGCGTCGGGTATCTCTTTGTTGACATTCCTGGATGGGCGAGGCATCAGCTTGGCACCGATATCTTGGGCCTGGAAGGATTGGAGGATAGCGAACGAGATGTGAAGATTGGAGAGGAAGAAGTTGAGGATGGTATGGTGAGGGACCTGGAAGGCTGGTCCGAGCGATGCGGCGGGAAGCTAGTTCTGGTGGCTGATATTGGGAATTGGTGCGGAACGGAGATGAATCCGTAGCGAAAGTCTGGCCTTGGATCGCAAAGGGGGAGAGGTGAGGACTATGTCGAGTGTGGGAGGCTGCTCCAGGAGCAGTCTTGGTGTCTCGGATGGCACTGGTGTGGGTATATTGAAAATCGAGGAGGTAGAGAATGGGGTATTGTCGATCCATATGACGAACCCTATACCGCGACGACGGATTTGATGATGAATTTCCATGGAGAAGTCGTGGACCATGTGGGAACTTCTTGACCTGTGTCCCTGATGAATCTATGATGCTACCCCGGACGAGGCACAGGAGGCTTTCCCTCTGGGACGAGCAACTTTATATCCAAGCATGCCTCCCAAGAGTTGGGGATTTGATGTCTTACAGTTGCCGTTTGCTTCGAATTGGTGTGCTGTTAGGCTATAGGGCACCTGCGAGTTTCAAGTGTCCCTATTCGCGGCCGATGTCGGCCTTTTAAGCCCAACCACAACCAGGTTCCTTGGACTCTGTACATAGTCAAAGACAGGCTCCACCCAGCACTCTTCAACGCACTCCTGCTCTCGAAGGAACAACCAGCGATCGACAGCAATCATGCTCTCCACAACCCCCGCGCTAAAAGCCATCAGACTCCAAATGAGGCTGAGATTCTTCTTTGCATATGACCACTCGGTCTCGTAGCGATCAATCACTTCGTCTGTAAGGTCTCTTGTGCGATCGAGGATCATCTGACTATCAATTGGATCTTGCGACAGCTTGGCAATCGCCCCACGGACGTACGCCCGAAAAGACTCAAAGCACGCCTTACGTAGTGCGCCAACGATAAGTGGCGTGCCTGCGTTGTCTTTGCCCGAGATGCTTCCGCCAGCAATACTATCTGGATCGCTCGACTGTTTTACGACACCTCGATCGAGAAGTATTCGCTGCAGAAGAGCTCGATAGAAGTGTCGTTGGAAGAATGCTTTGCTATCTTCTGGACCCCAGTTATACGGCGCTTGCACAGCCATCATTCTTGCCGTAATGTTCAGACGCACGCCTCGGCCATACTTATGCTCAAACGTTTCCAGCGTCTTAGACATTGGAAAGCCATGCGGGTCAAAGGCCGTTGAAGTCGACTCTAGACGAGGATGGAGAGAGCGAAGAGTGGGTAGCTTGTAAGTGGGCGGGCCAAGTCGCTCGGTCATTAGATTATAACAACAGCCAATCATGGCAACGGCTGAAACTGATGGATTCAGGACGAGCGAGCGCAGGCCATGGTGTACGAGATTGCCACAGGAGTGTAGAGACACAACAATCAGATTTGCTGTTTGGGATTCTTGTTCGTGTTGCAATAGAGAGGAGTTTCCCGAACCAGTGGATGAGGTTGAAGGCGTGACTATCCCTGAACTGGTGCCCGAGTCTGGTGGCAGGTTGTAAGATTGCCGGGAAGCTGGATTTAGAACGCCCTCGAGCCTGCCGTCTTGAATCTCATGCTCGATATATGTCATAGAGCCCTTGCTAGGGGCCAATGGTATCTCAGAATCATCGCTGGGATCAACTAGTCCATTGTGAACCTCTTGTCGAATGTTTGATTGATTACAGTCAGCACAATCAATCGGCGTAGCCTGTCTGTTCTTCACTTGAAGCTGTCTTTTGTACTCCTTCTTGTTCCGCATGATCTTCTGTTTCTTCGCGAGCTTGGCATAGATGTCCATGCCCTTCGCGCCATCGATGTTGTGATGCTTCCGTTCGATTGCAATCACATCGTGATTGTATGGCGGACTAGCCAGTGTCCTTCCGAGGTAGTTCTGGCCAGACCCAAAGTCGACAATGCCAGACACTGACAGACCTGTCGACTCCGCAAGATCTGCACAAAGCTTGTCAACATAAGCAGCGAAGTTAGAGACTTCATGAATCTTCTTTGGCTTCATGCCCACTGCAACGCGGCGTGGCAAGGTCTCGATGTCTTCCCTAATTGGAACATGCTGCCTGAGGAGGCAGTGCCGCCTGATAGTATCTACATACTCGATCAAACTTGAGGGCGGTAGCTCGTGATCACGCACTGAGTCTGCTAGTTTCCCGCCTGCAGAAACAGTCGAGCCAAATTTTGCCAGATCTTCGCTCAGTAGGAGGTTGAGTAAATCGTCGACTGTGACTCGGTCAAACCACACTCGCCATTCCTGAGGCACAACAGTAGTGTAAAGATCGGGCTCTCGTGTCAAGAAGTCCAATATGTGGATCCCGCCACAAAGGTTGCGGAAAAGGTCGGACCCTGTCGCAAACGAGAGCAAAGAGCTTACATAGGCATCATCGTTGACCCAAGCAGGATCTATAGGAAGCCCTCTCCGCTGCATCTCTGGTATTGCACTTTATCAGGGTGACCATCAAACCACTTACGTGCCTGGGAGACAAGGTAAAGGACTACGAGTAAGTTTCCTCGCATCGATTATTTAGTAGCGCACTAAAGTTTGTGCCAAACAGCAAATAGGGTTTGAGCGCGATAATTCTATGTAGTACTCGGCCACATTCGGCAGATTTACACCATTTCCCAGTGGACCAATCTATCGCGTGGAGAAGAGCTATGAGGCATCTAGCTTCGCGTCATTGTCAGCCTGAAGGCCTAGCAGAGTTATCTCGTACGGCTGGATTACACTCGAACACCTCTTGTTCTTATAGTCTGTCCAAGCCCACCAATCCCCTTTCACAACCTTCTTGCCGTCGCCCCAAATGCCACATTTCCGTTGCGCATCTTCAACATAACATTTCACCTTTGAGCATACAAAGCTTAAATAGAAGCTTGGATACAGGAATGGACGCATGTCGAAGCGATTGTCTTCTGGTGAGTATGCTTCTGCATGGAAGGAGGGAGTTAGAACGGTCATCTTGTGTCGATTAACAAGGTGAAACGGATGTGTTTGTTACTTCCGGCATATAGGCAAATACCTCCTAGTTGTCTAGTCGCCTCCTAGATTAGTGAAATTCGTGTTTTGCAGCTTCCGAAGCTCGTGAATATCTCATAGCCGTTGAGGCCCATCGGAATGTGTGGACCTGCCGGTCTGAAAAGTTCTTCGCAAGTCCTTGCTCGAATTTGGTCTGATCATTATTATCCTTTTGTTGCGCATGAGGATTCTGCAATTGACTCTCACTCGGTTCTATGTCACACTGACATTCCCGCATCGATAAAGATCCCTTGGCAGTCCGGATGCTGTAGAATTTGTGCCAACATCTCCTACGAGTGTAAATAGAGATCTGTCTCAAGGAAGTGATTTAAATAGCCATAGCCTGTGATCTCTAGCTCTGGTCCACTGGAAGCTTAGCACCCTTTGGTTCTGCGCTGGAAGATGTACAGTCAGTGACAGTGACTCAGGCTATCTGAGAAAAGCAATGAGGAAATAGCAGAAGTCATCGTCGGGAGGCCAGGCGTAGCGTGCATGGTTCCGTGGAATTTCTTACAAAGGAGTGGGATAATTCGCAGAATCGAAGATATCATCACAGATCAGACGGGATACATGCATGCTTATGCTCTCTATTATGCGCTCCACGTTACCTTTCCAGTCCAGCACCCACTGGTTCAGTTGACTAAATCATGAAGGGGTTAAGTCGCGAGCGAAGACCACCGAATGAGTAAAGACTGACTAGTCTGCTAAGGTAACAAGATGCATCTCGCACTTTGGAGGCTAGCTCTTTGAAGATTGGGAATGACGACTTGATATTGACATTTCGGCGGACTCGGGAGTGAGAGAATTGTCACTCAAGATCAGCTGGTCTAGATTCTCTGATGAAGTGCTTCGAGCGAATTATGCTCGGTATAGAAGTGAGCCTCAGGATATTACAGAGTCTCCAAAGAACAGAACGTGGTGTCCAATGAGAATATCCGTCGCGCAGCTTGGTTGTGGGCACAGAATGTGCTTGGCACAAAGCCAATGAAGCCAGTCCTAGATTTGTTTTTGGAGAAGCAGAATGACGATTTACAATGTGGGGTCATGACAGGGGGATGGAGCAAGAGCGTTCCTGACGCTCCGTCCGGGCTCATAGCCAGATTTTGCAGCTTACATATCTAAGCAACTTCTTCCATAGATCGATTGCATTTTGTTACAGATAGATCTCTTTAACCACCGTTCTGAGGACCCGTCAAGACTAACCATTGAACTCTCTACATATCAAGCTACCTTTTGTCGACTCGATGCCTTCTCAACCGGAGCTGCCGCGACCGGCGCATATCGACCACGATTCTATGCTGTCCAGGAAATTCGGCAAAGAGGTTACGAACTACTTTGGAAGTAAGAGTCGATGTCGCAAGTCGCAAGTCGCAATGGATTGTGCCACTAATCGTTGACAGGTTCACCCTTGAATCGAGTTTCATTCCTCCGACAAGATCACTCTTTCCTTTCACAGGCTTTCGATCATGGCACCACGAAGTTCATGGTTTTCAAAAATTTGTCCCCTCTTGTCAAAACGTCCTCCGAGATATCATACGCCTCATACAATGACTTGAGGTCTCTAATACCAACGAATCCTTTCGAGAAATCCGAGAAGGACATAATCAAGGAGTTTGATTCACGAAAAAAGATCCCTCAATTAGTCTTTTTAGGTTTAGACGAAAAGGTGAAAGACGGGTTGAGTTACAAAAACTATACAGGAGCGCCTCATTTCGCGGTTGATATCACACCAGTTGCGCCATATGAAGAGCCTGCAAATGGTGTGATTGCCGAGATGGAGAAGAGAGGTTTGACCTTCGTTGAAGGAATGAGAGCAATGGCCTTCCCTGCTGGTGTTGGTAAGCGAGCTTCTCATGCCGATACGTCGTGTTATGCTAATTCGGCCCGTGTACAGCGGCCATATACGCGATGGGCCGAGCACTCCTCGACTGGAATTACCGCAACACTTTTTGTGGCACCTGCGGCCACCGTACGCTGTCGGTCAATGCTGGAGCAAAGCGTGTCTGCCCACCGACTGACGCGGCCGAGACTCCGAGCGAGCGTCCACCTTGCTCTACTCGAACCACCCTGTCCAACCTTACGTTTCCTCGAACAGATCCAACGATCATTGTGGCAGTCATCAGTCACGATAGCAAACGGCTCTTGCTTGGACGGCAAAAGCGCTGGCCGCCAAACTGGTTTTCAACCCTGGCTGGGTTCATCGAGCCTGCGGAAAGTGTGGAAGATGCTGTTCGCCGAGAGGTATGGGAGGAAAGCGGCGTCACACTGTCTCGAGTGGTGATACATAGCACACAGCCCTGGCCATACCCAGCCAACTTGATGATCGGAGCGATTGCGCAAGTCGCGAGTGCCGAAGACGAGAATATCAAGTTGGACAATGATCCGGAGCTGGAAACTGCGAAGTGGTTCAGTCTTGAAGAGATACAAGAGGCCTTAAGAGTGGGCACAAGCGGACTAGGAGAACCAGCGCCTGAGGGCTACAAAGAGGGGAATTTGAGGCTGCCGCCTAGGACCGCCATCGCGCACCAGCTAATTCAAGCTGTCGTTGATAGTGGTTATCTCAATGGAGTAACCTCAACGCCTGCAAAGATATGATAAAAGCCTCGTCCTCGGATTTTCCGACTCGTGGCCTGGATGGATAGTGTAATAACTCAGACGCGAAGACTTGAAGTAGACCATAGACTCATACCGTCGGTGACAATATACGTGGCATTCAGTGTAAGGCGGGACGCTGGTGTGTTCCGTGTACGTAGTTGTAATGTCCGTATCAAAAAAACTTTTTGCTGCGGGGTTTTCTGCCTAAATTCAACCACCTACGAGTTCTCCCCTCCGTCAACACCTTGAGGGTTAGACAACCTCTGGTAATCATATGATCAGAATCATCATTGATGGGTTACAAAGCGCGCAGTGGAATTCATTGGGCCTCACGATGGTTGCGAGATTGCGTTTACAGGTAGTGAGGCTACACAGCACGGCAAAGTTCGGCATCCCTTTGGCGATGGCGCTTCTGTGGAAGATGGGTGTGGCCGTAGATTACTTGTCGCGTTGGTGATCAACCTACAGCCATTCTCAAACATGGCTGGCTTGGACCATTACGCAGCGGTGCTTTGCGTTCAGACATCGGCTATGCAGCAGAGGCTGTGACTGGTTTCTCGCGGGTGGATAGCACCATGTGGCGATGATCATGTGCATGCTACAGCGACACTTTGACTCGCATTCGGCGAGTTCATGAGACTTCGACTACAGGTCCAGATAGTATGACGGCTACAACTACAGGTTGACTGTAGGTTGGCCATCGAAAGCACGTCGGGCTAAGCCACCTTCTTGGAAACTTCACCACTGACACTATCATCAAAGGCAGGTCTGCCTTGACTTGACAATATTCCAAGGATGCCCACAATATCAAGTTGATAGGCTCCACCGACTGGTATGTTTGACAGACCCTTTTGGGGGAGATTTCTGTTTCTGGTTGACACCAGGACAAGGGAGGACTCCCAGTCTTATTGCAGGACTGGGCCAACTGTACAAGGAACTGGTGGCTCCTTGGGATGGACGTGTGTACATCTGGGGGTCAAAATCATCTTGCGTTGAGCGTTCTTAGATAGCTTCTTGCGATTCGATGGTGAAAGGGCGTGGCTCGTTGAAAGTCAGGCTTGGCATGAGGGAAAGCGCGGCTCTGCATGGGATCGCAGGCTGTATCGCTTTCTTTGACATTTAGACTGTAGATGGTTGAGCTCGATATGCCGAGCTCATCGCGCACAGCTGACCACTGCGACAAAGAAAAAATGGGTGGACTTGAAAGCTGACGCAGGGAGGAAATGGTGAGGGTCGAAATCCTCGGAAAAGACCGGCCGATACCACAGGTAAGATTCTCGCTTTTCCCATGTCGGCCCTGCACTTCAACTGATCCGAGTCTTGGACCCGCGCAGATCACCGAAACCCAAACCTTCTACCTGTCAACGCTCAATCCCACAACAACCACCACTTCCTCACCAATGCCTCCGAGGATTACATGGCGAGGTCTCGACGGACTCCGCCAATGAGGGACCACTGGAGAGTCGAAGAGGAAGCTCGTGACAGAGCTGCACCACGATATCGAGACTCCAACAGGAGTGAGCGCAGGCCTCGTACACCCCCATTTATCAGGCGTGAGGACCCAGAGGATAGGTATCGAGGCCCGGATTCCCGAACTGCAGAATCGTATAGACCATCAAGCAACCGAGTGCCAGTGAGAGAGCCTAAGCATCCTCGACCCCGCAAGGCCTCACCCTCGCCGCGGCGAGCATCCAAGCCCAAGCAACCTTCTCCACAGCGATCCCGAGGTTTAGAGGACAGAACTGCCCGTCCACGCGATCCGTCACCAACTAAACCACCAAAACGCAGACGAACACGAAGTCCCTCGCCAGCACGCAGTGATCGTTACGTTCCTCCTCATCGCAGAGACAGTCGCAGTCGAGAGCGGTCGGAACCTAGAGATAGACGACCTGCTGGTACTGACCGAGCCTTCTCATCTCGCAGGTCTTCACCTAGCAGAGACGCGCGCTCTGGCCGTCGGTCGCAAATTCCTTCGTCCGATTCCTACGTTCCGTCGCATCGCAGGCGTGATAGATCAAGATCTAGATCTCCGCCTCGCAATTTTGATAGACGATCACGATCTCCGCCTCGACGCTCTCGCAGTCCTCCAACCCGCATTTCGCCGGCCAGCCACCACAGAAAGCGGAAACCTGACATCGACAAAAGAGAACTGTCGCCTTATTCGGCGCGTGCCTTAAAGACACAAAAACTATCACAAGCCACCGAACCTTGGGCATCTGAGAAGATGAATCATCCACAAAGAATCCAGTCCATCGTGGATAACCCTTCTTTATCCACACAAGGCCAGAACTATCAAGGTGGCCACGATTTGATGGGTAATCATGCTCCGATGCGAGGTAATTTTGGAGGGCATAACAATAACATGATGCACCAAAATCGCCCTCCTCGGCCGATGGTCGACACGCGATCTTCTTACCAGAGCTCGCCACCATTCATGACTCCAAACAGTTCTTATCATGGATCGCCACAATCCGGCTCTCCATTTCATGGTAGCCGAGGAGGGTGGAGTGGCCAACAGTTCCAGGGCCATCAGGGGTAAAAATATTCCCTGCACATTTTTTCGGTATACTCGCTGACTTTGACCCTCTACAGGCCGATGCACAATCAATCCCCACCGTATCGACAGAATAGTTATCCTGGGCCAAATGGCCCTCAAAACCAATATTACCATAACCAGCAGCCGCAGCAGTATGGCGGCCCCCATTCACAGCAAGGCTTCCAACAGCATTCATTTCGTGGAAATCACACTCCTCACCGGGGCGGTCACTTCCAACAACAAGGTCCTGACCGTAGATTCTCAGGTCCTGCACCCCAACCTTTCGCACCTTCATCATCGCGAGGAGCGCGCGGAGGACATTTCAGCAACCTACAATGGACAGCGCCGGGCGCAAAGCGCGGTGGACCACATCAGAACTTCTCAGGCAGCAATCCGAACTCTATTCAAACTTCGCCTGCGCTATCTCATCAACCGTCACGAGACTCGCTTACGCCGGCTGCTGATGAAGATGACAATCCGTTCCGACCTTCGAAGGATTTGCAGGTGGAGGATGAGAAGAAAGAATCCAAGCCTGGGGCAGGCGGAAAACATCACGGTAATACTCAGCAAAAGGATGCTTCTAAATTCAGCTTCGCTTTCAAGTCGAAACCACCTCCAATTTCTCCAGCTAAGCCTCCACCAGATTTAAATTCGAAATTCAAAGATTCCTCACGCCCGGAACATGACGAGGCGAAAATTAGACAACCTCCTACTCATCCTAAACAACGGTACGACCAACGCAATGATAGAAAAGACGATCGCCGAGACAACCGACGAGACGATCGCCGGGATGATCGCAGAAACGATTACAGAGATGATAGGAGGCCTCGGGACGATCGAGGCCCAGATTATCGGCAGGATCGCAGGCCCATTCGCTCACGATCCCCACCTAGAAGACCGCAGAAAGTCGTCAAACCAAGGCCCACACTCCCTCCCGAGATGGAAGCCTCCGATTCTATATATTATCGCAAGCCTGGAAACGAGTCGGTCATTGGCGCAGGGACATATGGGAAAGTATTCAAAGCGATACACATTTACACCAAGGACGAAGTGGCCTTGAAAAAGATAAGGATGGAAGGCGAGCGGGACGGATTCCCCATCACGGCCGTGAGGGAGATTCGGCTCCTCCAACATCTACGCCATAAACATGTGGTAGCACTGCAGGAAGTTATGGTTGAGAAGAATGAGTGTTTTATGGTCTTCGAGTACCTCTCGCATGACCTGACAGGTCTGATCAACCATCCGACTTTCAAACTGACGGAAGGACACAAGAAACACCTGGCAATGCAGATGTTTCAGGGTCTAGACTTCTTACACAGACGAGGCGTCCTCCATCGCGACATTAAGGCCGCCAACATTCTCATCTCGAACACTGGGGAGTTGAAATTTGCCGATTTTGGTCTTGCCCGCTTCTATACCAAGTCCCGCCAATTGGACTATACAAACCGGGTCATCACTATCTGGTACCGGCCTCCAGAGCTCCTCCTTGGTGAAACGCAATATGGTCCTGCCGTCGACATTTGGTCAGCGGCTTGCGTCTTTGTGGAGATGTTCACAAAGAAAGCCGTTTTTCCCGGTGAAGGAAGCGAATTGAACCAGCTTGAAAAGCTATACAATCTGCTTGGAACGCCAACTCGCAGCGAATGGCCGAATATTATCGAGATGCCCTGGTTCGAATTGATGCAGCCGTCTGAGCGTCGGAAACGGGTCTTTGAGACCACGTTCAAGGACATCTTCTCTCCAGCGGCCATGGATCTAGTGCAGCAGATGTTCCGCTACGACCCTGCAAAACGGCCTACGGCTGAGGAAGTACTTAACTACCCATACTTCACGGAAGAAGAGCCTCTTGCCGAACAAGCCGTGGAGCTGAAGGATATGCAGGGTGATTGGCACGAATTTGAGTCAAAGGCCCACCGACGCGAAAACGAAAAGAAGGAGAAAGAACGGCGGAAGGAGGAATATCAGCGTGAGAAGGAAAAGAGGAAAGCAGCTGCGGCCGGCCTGGACGGACCTGAAGCAAAGCGACAAAGGCCTGAAAGTCGTGAGGGGATGGATGAGAGCAACGTTAGATCGGCCATGTCATAAGGGGCCGCCGCTATAGCATTCAGCATGAAGGGCAGATGGCGTCACCGATTCCTACCTTGGGATACATTTAGGTTCGAGTTGAGGATATCATTATGCATTGGGCCGGTGTGTCTACTATTAGGGTACAAAGCGAACGAGTTTTATCCAAAGTCCTTCCACGGTACAAATATCGGACGTGCATCCAGCGGCGCTAAGAGCACCAGTCTGCGAAAGCGATATAAAATCCTGAGGGCGTACAGTGTAAATCTGTTCGGATCTTGCTCGTCCGCAATTCTCACGCCTCACGCCCTGTCTCGCGTTCATTGCAGGCTAACTCTTCTCGATGAGGCTCAGAACAAGAGAATTGCATGTTACCCTATTGCCAGCTAGGCGTTGATCCGTAACTCGTTTGGTGCTTGCTAAACTTGGCGATCAGCAATCCTTTCCATTAAAGCTGTTGCTAGAGAGGCCCTTTTGATCATATGCGGCCTCGTGGCATCAAGATCAATCGGTTTGAAAGGGCGAATATCTGGGTTAGAGAAGCTCTCTAATGCATTAAAGCATTTTCCACATTAGTTTCTGCTTGAAGGGGCTTTGGGGTTGGAAGTCGAGACGAATCGGTTCTTGGTAGGAAAGGGGCAAGGGACGCCTAAAAGTTGATGAATCGGTCTACTAGATCTTGTCGTATAGGTCCAGAACGGACACCGTATCTGCGGAACGAGCAGAAGCACATTTGACCGGTCTCGAATTGGTTCTCGATTCATCTTGACTATTCGATTTGATTACTACTAACCAGACGATCCCTCGTCCCTACCGCGCCTCAACATAGTCAAACCATCCACCTTGCCTCGAGAGGGCCACACACCCGGCCTCTCGGCTCCCGCTGGCATCTGGCTCAAGAAGCTCAAGAAGCTCAAGGGAAAGCCGACATCAAAAGGCCATGCATTGTCAATCTCTGCCATCTCCTTGTCTGACAGACTGAGCGCTAGAGCGTCAATGTTGCCCTTCAAATGGTCTGTCTTTCGTCCGCCGCAGATGGAAAAATTATATGGCGCTTTGTTGCATGACATAAGCTAAAGCAACTCCGGCGATGCTCATGCCTTTCTTCTTGGTCAGCTTCTCCACCGCCGCAGAGACCTTGATCTGCTGCTCGCTCACATCGCCTACTCCACTCCCTTCACTTTTCCTCCTGTCTTCACCGCTCTTGAGCTTCCCATCTCCAAGGGCAACCCATGGGCACAAGCCTATCTGCTCATCCGCACACACAGAAATGATCTCGCGCTCTGATAGACGACGAATTGCCCTAGGCCAAAATCCCGCGCATATTGGTTGGCCTTGGAGATGATCCTGGCCGGGGCGTCGGAGACGCCGAAATAGAGCACCTTGCCGGCGCGTACCATATCGTTAAGGGAGTTCATGAGTTCGGGAATCGAGACCGTGAATTCCCACCCTAGATTCTGTCAGCAGGTCGCCAATATGACAGCTCATAGTAGGCTTACAGTGCAAATACATAACGTCGACATTATCAATCCTCAGCTTCTTGAGCGAAGCCTCGAGCGACAGTTTAAGCGATTTACTCCCGTTCCCGCCAGAGTTCGAGATGATCTTCTCTTTTGAGTCCTTCTACTCAATGACGCCGTAGTCTACGGTGAATTTGGTCGCGACTACCATCTCATCGCGACACTCCGTGCACCAACATTTCCAAGCAATTACCGGCCTATGATAACGATCGTCAGTCGATGCTTTATCGCCTTAATCGAAAACCAGCCTGCTCATGCCGGAGAAAACCGATATCCATGAGCCGATTGAGGTACTCTGAGCAGCTCATCCGCAAGGCACTCTGATTCTCCGTATCTACTCAAGTCGAGCTTTGGCGTGATTGGGTAGCGGATCATGTTATATAAGATCAGGCCCACCACTGTCACACTTCCGATACGCCTGGCCTTCTCCCACATTTTTCCGAGGATCTCAGGCTCTGTGACGGTGATGTGTGCCAGTCTATTAACGCGAGCGTCCTCGCTCCGCGGTGGGCGAGTTTGCGATTTTCTTCGTGGCTGGGAACACCGCTGCCTTCGGTAGCATGATGGGCTTTCCCTGTCTGTTGGCGCGGGACTTGGGACAAGCCCGCGGGACTCGCGTGTGTGATGAGTAATGCGAGGCTAGGACAGATCAAGATGGCGGCCGGGGACATGCATGGCGAACAGGCGTGAGCCGATGTCCTGGGGTTCGAGGAGAAGGAGGTCCAGATTGATGATGACGGATATGGCACCTTCCCGTGTCCCGGAACTTCGGTGTCAGCGTTCGTCAACAGGGACGTTGAAGGATGCGATCGGTTTGGGAAGTTCGATGCGGATATCTATCGCGAGTAGACGCTGGACTGTGGGCTTTCTGGACACCTAGAGCTAGGACATCTGCAGATTTTGGCGTTGATAATAGAACTGGAGAACTAGAGTCGTGGGTTGGTGTTGCCTAGTCCGAGATCTAGGAAGCGCAAAAAAGCTTCTACCATTTATATCAGCGGGAGTGACTTGATCGGGCAACGTCGACTGGGTGATTTCTGGAAGATATTTCGAAACCGCTCATGGCCTCCGCTTGGTGTGGCGCACCTGTAGCCTTCGCAAGGTCATTTTATGGTTGAAGATCAGGCTCCCACGCCAACGCAAACACCGTCCGGGCACAGCGCGCAATAGAAGATCATAGCTGTATACCCGCCAGCTTCCCGACGATCTCAGCCGAGAAGACCTGCAGCATATCAGCCCCGACATTCGGATCCGACTCGTCTGTCCCGTTGCTAATCCCCAGGCTCGCTCCACCTGCGATACATCTCCGAACGACGTCTCGATACCTCTCGCCGACTCTTGCGCCGAGCTTCCTCAGGAATGCATCCTCGAGTAGCCTGTCCCGCGTCTTCCGGAGTTTCGTCCGAGCGCCTTTCTGACCTTCGTGCACGGAGACGATGGAGGAGATGGGCTGCCAGAGTGCGATTTCGAAGAGGACGATGCCGAGGCTGTAGATGTCCCATGATTTCTTGGAGCGAGAGGTCGGGTTGGCGAGAGCGTCGGGATGGCGGTAGAGGTCATGCGAGAAGTTCTCCGCTGGTTTCTCCGTTAGTTCTTCGGGAAGGTCAGGGCGCGCGTATTCGAAGCCTGATACAATGGGTGTGGCGTAGTCTGGTGTCTGATTAGGTGGGGTGAAGAAGACGATGTTGTCGCTTCGGAAGCCTTTGTGGAGCCAGTTGACGCTGTGGAGGTACAGGAGGCTCTGTGTGAGGGTGTGGGCTAGGGCAGTTCGTTGTGTCAGGGATGGCTCTTCAGAGGTCTTGATCAGATCAAGAAGTGAAGTCGGCACGGCCGCTTTTGCTGAATTATCAGGCTGGTTGTATATGAGGCCGTAGCGGGCGGTGTCCTCGTCTCGTTCGTCGAAGTATCCTACGCAGATTGGCGCTCTGAATTCCTTGGGTTTGTCTGTCAAGCTTAGTAGGGCAGCGAGCTTCTTGACGCGCTCTTCGATCATGCTGTCCCAAGTGGGTAGCTGGTGATTCAGGTCCCATTCCTTCCATTCTACCCAGACCTGTTCGCCACGGTAGGTCGCTTGGGATCGCGATGTGCTGCTACTTGCTAAAGTAACGAGCTTTCTGTCGATTGGCCTAGAGCTCTGATCCAAACTATGGCTCTCGATAGAGGTCTGCTGTACTTTGAAGATGGCAAGTTGCGAAAGGCTTGTGCCGTCGTCTGACCGGCTAGTAGCTGTTGCTGAAATGCTCCAGGTGCTCTTGTATGCGTACGCCAATTGCGTGTCAGTGTTCGTTTTCACCTGCATCGCCAATGAGAGTTGCTTCAGATCATCTATCTTGTTGCTGAGCTGCAGCATGACAAGCTGTGTTTGAACTTGCATCTCATGTAGCTGGTCTATGGATGCTCGGTCGAGCAACGATACAACAGAGTCATTGTAGCTGATAAGCTTCTCGATTAGTTCTTCGAACTTGTCTTGCTCCACTATAGCCCATTGGAGTCTCTTCGGCACCTGTGGAGTCTTCTCCAGGACCTTGAGCGTCCTCCTGAGTAACGCATTTATCCCTCTTGGGGAAACTGAATTCGAATCCTGAACGACAAGATCTACAGTCTGGCTTCGTCTTACAGGCATAAGATTGTCGAACTTTTCTTTGATCTTCAAGCATCCCTTGAACAGTCGTTGAATCTCAAAGAGGATGTCAATTATGAGATTACGATGCAACTGAAGGACCACGCTAGGTTGCTCAAGCATATCTTCAAGGAGTCCTGCTTTCTCTCCCCAGTTCAGGAGACGAACCTGCTCGATGCGCATCCGAACACGCAGATGTTCAAAGTCCTCGGGCATACCTGCCGCATCGAGGAAGATCTGATATCCTTGGATGCATCCTGAAAACAGCTGCAGCGCCAGCGATGCGACGCCTAGGCCGATGCCTGCAGCAGATATTGGATCCATGGTCAGACACTCGTGGATAGGAAGAGAGCTGATCGGCTAAAGCCCTATCTCATGTACGAGCTGATGGTCAGAGCGCGAGCTTGGATCAACTCTAATGCCTGCAGCTCCTGGCCAGGTCTTTCATCCAACAAATGTTGTTGTGTTGAACCCCACCCCGCCCCCGTGGCTGGCCCACCCCGCCCCGTGGCCTAGGCCTTGGCCCTCGTTCGGGGAAGGCGCTATGCGCACCTTCTAGTTAGGCGCAGTCGCAGCCTGCTCCAAGTTTTCTCCCAAGGTATTGATCTTATCTAGCACTAAGACCCCAAGACCTCAATGATAGACTACGCTGGGACCATTGAAGATGGCTGGCATCGTTTCCGGCAGAGCGTCGGCCGAGAGCGCCGAGCGCTCCATTGAGTTGCTGTTTGTGCCATACATGGCCCAATCGCAAGCTACGCGCAAGGCTTTCACGGAGGCAGATATCAGACAGATATCTGATGGCCTCTGCCGAATGGGCAAGGACTCATGGAGCAAGGTACCACGCCTGTATACAATCCTACGCGTTGTCAACCAGGTGCAAGTCATCGACTCTTTCATTGCTCAAGGCGTCTCAGATATATGGTTCCCTTTCAGCCTGAAGACGTTGCCAGAAATCCTCCGTACTCCCTCGTCGAGATCCGAATTCTTGGAAGCGCAAGGCCTGGTGTTGACAAAGGCATTTGATCTAGAAAGAGAAGATGGGAAACACCGACACTTCTCGAAGGCTGAGGATGTTCCCATGCGCAAGATCGAGGAGCTTGGGAAGGGTGGTTTCGGTTATGTCGATCGTGTTGTGAGCACGATCACGTATAAGGAATATGCAAGGAAGCTCATACCCAGAGGTCGGACATTCAAGAAGGATATGAAGGTTCTGAAAGATTTCGAGCGAGAGTTGGGACACCTTAAAAAGCTTCGGCACATCCATATCGTCGAATTGATCGGAAGTTATACAGATCCGAAGTATGTGGGCATCATCATGTCTCCGGTTGCTGAGTACAACCTCAAGGATTTTCTCGCACTCGATCCGCTGCCCTCAGGCAAGCGGTCGTTTCTGCGAACGTTCTTTGGCTGCCTTGCTGCAGCTCTATGCTATCTACATGACAACATGGTTCGTCATAAAGACATCAAGCCTTAGAATGTACTTGTCAAGGGTCATCAGATCTTTCTGACCGACTTTGGCATATCCTTAGACTGGTCCGAGCTTGGTCAAGACACAACTACTGGAGTGACCATCAAGACGCCTCGTTACTGTGCCCCCGAAGTTGCAGAGTCCATGCCGAGAAACTCATTTTCCGATTTATGGTCTCTGGGCTGTGTGTTCTTGGAAATCTGGACTGCACTGAAAGGTTCACCTATAGCGTCTCTCCTTGAGTATCTCGATAATCATGGTTCTAAGTCGACTTGCTACTACCTCAATCGAGATGCGTCTCTTGCATGGTGCAGGAGCCTTGAAGTAGAAACTCGGCCAGAGGAGAACCCGCCGCTGCCATGGATCTTCGGCTTACTGCAGCCTGATCAAGACCAGCGATGGACAGCACGGAAGCTATTCGACCAGATTCAAGAAGTCAACGAGGATCACGACAACCGATTCGCCTTCTCCGGACTGTGTTGCATGAACGATGATGACTCCACCCAATCTGCCGGTTCTTCGAAGAGGTCTTCGTAGAACTTAGAGGACTACGCTGACCTTCTTCCACATGATACATCTTTCTGCACCACAGATCCAGAAGGTTCCTATCCAGACTCCAAGTATACTTTGTCTCCGATGCCCTCGGAATATTCCTCTCAAGGTTATGTTCCGGACACTCCATGGAGCCACCACGGACATGGACATTCCCCGGATGGCGAGACTAGGGCTTCTAGTATGGGAGTCTACTACGATCCCAGGACGCAGCAGATCAGGAGGCTCCTGCGAAAGATCTGTCGTCTTCGCAGACCGTCCGGCCCTCGGAAATGAAGGCGTTCTCTGCAAAGCATCTAGTGTATAATGTGACACCACTGCCATCTAAAAGTGATGCCGAAGCACGCTCTCCGCCCATGTTTCAAACCAAAACCCTGGAGCACGTAGAAACGCTACAAAATGCTCCAATTGTGGCCAACGACACTACTACTGGAGCGGGTAGCCAGATCCCAATGTCAAGAGATACGGCAAGTCAAAGTAGCATCAGCAGTATTGCCATGGTTGGCGCAGACGATCCTTCGTCGGAGCACGTTCAGACACGTGGCTATGCTACCATGTTACCGGTCCAAGAACAAGCGACTAAGCCAAGCGAGTTGAACGAGGACGAGAGACTTCAGGAGCCAGATGGTCGGGCGTATCACGCAAAAGCATTACGCGAGATTTCAGAGGTCGACGAGACAATATTCGTCGATGAAGACGCCGGATCCAGTGGCGCGTTGGCGACCTCTTTTCAAAATCAATTTGACACGCAGATTGGCATAACAGGCCCTCCGCCAGTGGCGCCTAAGCTCCCGTTAATTCATGACTCCCGGACACTTTCAACCACAGGCGAGGACGCTACAATACGGCCTGCGGAAAGCAAGTTATTGGCGTACAGGCCAGCGTCGACTATGTCCTCGCCCACTATATCTCCGGCGCCGAAACGAGAACTTGCATCCTGGTGGAAGAAGTTTAACAGCCGTGACAAGAAGACTGCTTCACCATCTGACGACTCCGCCGCCAGCATAAATGCTGAAACGAGGCAACACGATTGGTACGTTCTAGGTCGAGAAGTCCTGCAAATGCCAAGTGAAAACATCGCGGCTGCCGAAGACATGGACGCATCAAAGCACAAGTCCCAGAACGTTAGAGAGCAAGATGCTGACATCATGACGCGACATGAGTTGGCTTTTGGTGACGGAAGGAGAATGACGCTAGACGACATCCCTCACATCATCGCGACAGAGCAAGCAAAAGGGGCAAGACTCCACGCAACTTGGCACATGGACGAGAGAGGCAATTCGGACGCACGGAGCATCTTGCCTCAGCCACAGTCACCGGCATTGAAGAGGAAGCCTGTCGGCACTGAAAGTAGCTCAAGTATCCCAACAACCTCTTCTTTCCCGAATCAGCTAGCACGAGGAGCTTGTCGCCGCCACCCGAGGATGAGACTGCCAGTTCGACTAGCCAACAGGGCGTCTCTCTCCAGCAGAAGGCCCGTGGCATCTTTTCCAACAAAGGTAGGCCAGGGCAACGTAACCAAGGGCCATTAGACAAAATGCTGGCGAAATTTGACTATACGAAACGCTTTACGGAGCAGATGTTTCGGCCAAGGTAACAGAAATTCGCCCTAAACTCACGCTGTTCTAGTCCTAGGGTGACGCCGCCCTGAGTTCCGTGAGCCTGGGCTCACCTTGGTCAATGGATGGGACGGGGTGAGCCAATCTTATCCCACTTGAGCCCGTCGACAGCGGCTTCTAATTGCCAACGTTCAGCCTGCAATTGGCGCTGTCGCATTTGAACTAAGCCCACAGTGAGACAACGATTTTCCTAATATCGTTTATCAAGGGAAAATGGCCTAGCACTTCCTGTGTTGCGAATAGGCCGCGTTTTGATTACTATTCGCAGGTTCGTACACTTGTACATTCGTACACTCAGCTGCACAGGAACAATTCAGGCTAGGCAGGACTAGCTGAAAGTAATGGAACAGGTAGGACGACCCGACGGTCATATTTCCTATGCCTATAAGTATTTGCTCGTCCATCAGATAGAAAGATATCAATAAGCAGGGCTTCCACAACCAGTACATGCAAACCTGTCTGCTGCGCGCAACATCCTAGAAGCTTACTAATGCTGTCACCATCATACTTCCCGTTATCTCGAGTGCTGTCTTCCTCTCGATAAGTCCCTCTCTTATAGCCGTTGGATTCGACTAGAGCTTCCAGCTCCTTAGCCGTGGCTTTTCGTTTCGCCATGATGGTGGAGAAGGCGGCCGTTGGAAGAGGGGGAAGGAGGAAGAAGAAACGGGAAAGCACGCGTTGCTGATCAAACTGCAGACATGACGGAACGGGCTTCCACGCCCCTAAAGTTTCCGTCTGTTGGGGTCCACAAGGGCGGCTGCGCAGGAGGAAGCCCAAATAGCGTAGAGAAGGGAGTCCATTTTGGGACCCATTGATCGAGGGTGAGCGTGCACGCGATCCACAAGGCGCTCACCCTTCATTCATCCGTCGCACCCTGGCTCACCCCGCTCGCGAGGTGCGAGTATTTAAAGCGGCATGGTGTGGGTGAGCGCGAAGGTGAGCTCGGAGCGGATTTCGGTTCTACTGTGCTGCCAAGACCGATCGGACTCGAGAAAGGCGTATGGCTACGATCAGGTATCCGCTACTCGTTCTTATCAGAGCAGAGTAGGATAATTCGTACATTCCCTCCGTACCATGCGGCTCCTATATCACGTGGATGACGGTAGTACACGCTTAGCAAGTGAAGCAGCCAATGGGTTATCCCTATTCCGGGGTGTGCCTGCCTTGATTGGCGGGGCTGAGTGCACAGTCGTGCATTTGCGCACACATCGGTGCATTGGGCAATGGACCAATAATGTGACTGTGTTTTCTTGTAGGTGCATGTTGTGGGACTTGTATATGAGCGTGTTAATGCCTTTCTCATAAGTTCCGCTATTTCTACTGCAGCATTCCGATTGCCTTTGGCTTTCACCAAGGTAACCGTCATTTGCCTATGCTTGCCATTTGCTAGCCCATCATTTTGGCCTTCACCGAGTACAAAGTATGGCCTGCATAGAAGATGTGTTGAACGGCCTCAGCTATACCCAACATGAGGCCATCCCTACGACAGGGGACTCGGCCGCTTCACCTGCTTCGGATCACGGTGCGGAGAGGAGCAGCTTTCCACGAGAGTCGTCCCCGAAAGGAAGTGCCGGCATTATTGATTTGGATTCCCCATGGGAACCGCTACGGTTGATGCCTCCTCCGAAGCCGTTGGCCAGGCATAGAGATATCCATAGACTTCGCCCAGTGCAAAGGCCGTCCCTAACGGTAATCCTCAGTCTTGCTACTTGGTATATCAGCTGTTAACCTCTAAGAAGGACCGGATACCGGTAGATGATCTCACTAGCATAATGGCCGGCTCAGACGAAGGATATCATTCCTTATCTACCGCAACGCACAATGATGGACGCTCGGTTTTTGGCTCTGACATGTCTCAGCATTTGTCGGATCCCGATCATCGTCTGGATAGGCTTAGCTATGAGCCGTTTCACTATGGCTTTGGAGAACCTGTTGCCGGATATTCGATACAGCCGCAGCAAGAGAGAAACTCTTTACCATGTGAGAAAGAGGGATGTACTCATGAAAGTAGGACTCAGTCAGAGTACAGGTACGTTTTGACATGACACACTGCAGGGCTCAGCTCTGACAGACATATCAGGAGACACAAAGCTCGTCACAACAAAGAACACGTATGTAAGGTACCTGACTGCTCACGAACGGAGGGTTTTGCAACTATTCACGACCTCATGAGACATCAAAAAAGCGTCCACAAGATCCCGCCACAGCATGGCCAACACAAAGAATATAAGTGTTTTGGAGAGATGTGCGCGAACCCTGACAAAGAGTGGCCGAGGTTTGATAATTTCAAACAGCATTTAAAGAGGATGCACACACACGAAAATTTTGAAACGCTTATCACCAAGTGAGTCTGTCGTTAGGAGATTTGGTGGTGACATATTCCTAATCTAATAGGTCAAACAAATGGTTCGAACAGCATAAACACACGAAAGTGGTGACTCGTGCTAGGCCGAGGAAACGAAACCGGCGCAGCACCACTGACCAAGCTCAAGTTGGCAACAGCACGCCTCCCAAACGCGGTTGCGGCGTCGTACTCGAAGACGGGGATATAGAAATGCTCACATCTGAGTAAGTCGTCTGGCTTCGCTTTAAAGCAGGCAAAGAGATTTGATGCTGATCAAACCTGCTAGATCTACTGTGCGGTCCGAGCAACGTACAGGAAGCAAAGATTTACCGCCAATACCTGAAGCCGAAGATGTCCCCTCTGCAACCCTTGTTGGGGGAGGAGTTGAGGACTTACATATTTATCACTCAACACCGCTCGAACTGCAAAACCCATTCGAATTCCTCGAGCATGAGAAACCTAAAATAGGAAAGGAAAGATTGCACCCACCGGCGCACCTAGACCAGACACAGTCCAACTCTGGGCCATTCTCTTTGGGATCTGAGCTTGGGGTACGTTCGCCTCCTAGCGACGACAAAGAACAGCATCCCGACACCATGCAAGGCCTTTTGCTCTGTCGTAGCCTTCAAGCAATATCCGCCACAGAGGAAACAGGTTCGGAGCATGGAACAAATGTCTCAGCATTGGGATCAACTAAATCCGACTGCGGACTTGCAACCACACCGGATCCTTCCCTTTCGCCGTTACGAAGCAGGCTTGAGGATTTTGAGAACACCGCGAACACGAATACTTACCAAGGAGTACTCCCTACTGCTAGAAGCAGCGACCTTTTTCTTCCTCGTTTTGGGACTGACTCTGGACTGAATTCAAGCCTCCGTGAAAAGTCTTCGGAGCTTGAAATCGAGCTCCGACCTCAAATAGCCCAGTTGCAGCTTCAATCTTTCAGGCAGGAAAGCCGCAACGGGGATTCTACATTCTCTGCCACCAACAACGAGGCAACGCAAAACCCTAATCTGGGTGGCCTTCGCGATCACGAGCCTCCAGCACTCTCCGCCGCAGAGTTTCATTCGGAAACCTCCTCGATTAGGAGTATGACTTACGAATGGCAGGCCATAGCACTTCCGGCAGAGGCAGCACGCCTACAAGAGACGTTTGTGCAGCAGCTCATACATGAGTACGTATCGAATTGGCGATCTCAAAACGGTCAAGTGAGGTCCAGGCCAGGCCAGCGGCCAATTTCAACATCTGGCCAGAGGAGGCATCGAATGCAGCGTGAGTCTCGCGGATCAGCACCCAACGCTAAGTCCTTAGGCAAACGTCGAAGACAGGCAGATCAAGACCCAGACGACTTTCCAAGCAGTGACGACGATAATAAGCGACTGCGACTTAACCCCGAGGGGGATGACTCGAACGGTAGGCTCTTTGCCTGTCCATATGCAAAGTACGATCCCATGCGATACTCGGAGAGGAATGACATCGAGACAAATTATCGTGGATGCTCCAGCACGCTCTTGAGAGATATTGCACGCATGAAGCAACACCTATACCGTGTACATACGCGACCAGCATGTTACTGTCCCCGTTGTGGAGAAGAGTTCGAGCGTCAAGACTTACAAGAGGAACATACTCGTGAGACCACGCCGTGCGATGTTCAAGAGCTTCCGTTCAAGGAGAAAATGACAACAGAGCAGAGGGACGCTGTGCACAAGAGATCCCCTGGCAAGTGTCCTCGCAAAGTGTGGTATGAAATATTCGGAATTATCTTCCCTGATGCACGGGCGCCCAACTCCCCCTATGCCAACACTGGAGCACCTGAAGCAGTACAGGATTTTTTAGATTATTTCCAGGAGCGGGCGCCACAGATGCTTTCGCGCCTGATCCTGCAAAGCACAATCCAATTGGGCTGGTATGAACAGGAAATGCTCAATGCAGCTGTCGAAATGGCGATCCCTCGTCTGGTAGAACGGTTTGGCCGCGACTTTCACCGTTCTCCAGAAAGCAATCTACACACTGCAAGCAACACCGAACCATCAGCCGACGCGCCCATGGCTGCCTCAGCCGTTCCAGAAATTGCGAGTCCTCTTCTGCAACAGATCGAAGCCGGCCCGAGTACGACTCGCTACTCTGAAACGAGCTCAAGTGTGGTCAATTCTGATGGCCAACAACTTACTCAGCAAGCTACGGGAGTTCCGGAATGGCCCTACGGTCAGCCATATATCAGAGACGACGGAGCTTATTCCCCAAGCCTTGGAAGCATAATTCTGACTGGAACTAATAACTGGAATGCTGCCGAACAGATACAGATTACTATGCCTGACCTTTTGCGGCAGCACGGCGCCTGGATTCAACCAAGAAGTGAGCCTAGCACTTTAACCGTGTAACGTGGATAATGGGCTACTCTGCAGGTATTCAGAAATGCTCAGAATCGTTTGAACACGCTATGAATGCTAGCGATGCTGAAAGTCGGGTATCCGGCGAGGCTCAGCGAATGTTACGAGACCTCGTTTGACCATATACTTGTACAATTCTTGGCGGCATGGGAAAGCGTACGAATGGCCTTGGTTTGGCTCGGCAGGTCATGGTGTACCGTTTACAGTATTGCAGGCCTATTTCGGTGTCTGACAGGTTGAGGTCCTCTCGACCTGTTTACTTGACCAACCAACTGGTAATCACTCAGATTTCTGTTAGACAATTTTGCGTATAAGAAGCGCGAAGTCGAAGCCCTATTTAGAGCATCCGCTGTTGTGCCCTTAACGATGCTCCGACTTTTCGATTATTTCTAGGATCTACGATATTACGATCATGCCACCGCGACCAGGCCGCTCCACAATGACTAAGAGCCGCCATTGAGGAAGAGCCAATGACTGAGGGCGGTAAGAGCTGACACTAAGGAATCAAACATGCGGAGGCCACATACACTAGGTATAGCTACTGCCGAGGCCAGAGGAGGCACCAATGACATGCCAGTGACTGCTACGCCGATGCGGACTTGCTCAAAATCACAACAGTAGCGCTGAAGAAGGGACGAGGGCCAACTGTAAACATGGGAAGGAGGAGGAGGCAGGGGAATATCTGCTTTTGATTGGGTCTCGTAGAGTTGTGACTGTGGCAGTTGGCAGTGGCAGAGGTAGCTTCGGTTCTTCATTTAGTGCGAGAATCTGCCAGTCAGCTAGTTTGCCAAAGAAGAAACAAAGCCAACCCTCGAGAATCACTTCTGCCCACCGCCAGGACCCCGTAAGCTGTGTCATTCATTAATTCATTCATCTATTCATACATCCATTAACTCATTCTTCAATTCCCCTCCTACTCCTCTCTCCTCCAAAAGATCCAAGCAACCGCAATCCCCAACTTCAACGCCGCCGAAACCCACACCGCTGTCGCCATTCCTGCCTGACTCCGATTAATCCAACCTCCGGCAATCGCACCTAATAAGATGAACACCACCGCCCCAACCCTATGGTTCCGCTTGTCGTTCTTCTTCCCCAACAGCTTCTCATCCATCCCAAGGTCACAATACACGCTCGTCAGCACGACCGTCGGAATCTCATTGAACCCAAGTAACCGACTCGCGACAAGCTGGCCCCCGCCCTGAAACGCCAAAAGCCCAATCGGCAGCAACTCGATGAAATCTGGATCCCCCCGCCCGTCAATCGGCACTGGCACGACCTTGCCCTGCACCAGCCCCGCCGCGACAAACATAAGCGCTGCCTGCACTGTGAAGCTCGCCAGCAGCGCGCCGCGCGTCGTGCCTCTGCCTCTGCCTCCGGCGCGCATGGCGCGGCTGAAGCACACGCAGCCGATGAAGAAGCAGACGATGCTCACGAGGCTCTTGGCCCAGCCGTACGGCTTCGATAGAGGCTGGTTGGAGGCGCCGAGGCCGAGAAAGACGGTGTTGCCGGTTTGCATGCTGATGAATGCTGACCACGCATTGTACGCGACCGAGTCGGTGAGGCCGGAGATGAGGCAGCAGACCAAGAGGGGGACGGAGGCATGTTGTGTTGAGATTGTGTGAGAGAAATAGGCACGTGATCGCTGTCGTAGTGTGGGTGGGTTCTGGCGCGGTTTTGAAGGTGAGGGTGGTGAGGAATGACTAGGTAGAGTATCGGCTGCGAGTGGCATCTTTTTGCATACAGCGCTTCTGGGCATTTACGGAGTTTTATCTCCCCTTAATAACGTTAAACGAGTGTGGCGTGGAAGTGGGCGTTTTGGCAACGTTGAGATTTTCGGCAGCGTAGATAATAGTCTCCAATAGCCCTGAGACTACCACCACACATGCAGTATACAAGGCCATTAGATTCCTCGCTGCCGACAATTGCCGATGCCACTCCCAACCTCCGGATAATAGTTTAGGCAAATATCGAAGCCATCAGGAGAGAGATCTTGGCATGTCCATGACGTCGCGACCCCGATTTGAGAACTGCACCAAAAATAGTTGTGCTTCGAGATAACATCGGTGACGACACCCCCCGCTTAAGATTGGTCATGCAAGTTTTAGGGGACTTAGGAAATCATTCTACCCTTTCCCAAAGGGGGGTGGATGGGTGTTCATGATCTACACAAAAAGTCGGTAGCAAGACGACCACTCTATCACTCATAGCTCGACCTGAAACCTCGGATTCGTCCGTATGGCTTCGCCTTGATGGAGGGGAATGGCATTGAGACTGTTGCCAGTGCTATAAAGCCCAGCAAACCATTTTCCCAGCCAAAGACGTTATCAGGGACGCTATTTTACCTCAAGCCTGTCTTTTGAGCCGTTTTACGGAAAGGGGAATAGTAGGAAACGGCCCAGAACGAGGAGCAGACCACCTCAGGTGGTGCCCACACTCGCACCTTGTCTGTTGCTTACTGAACACAGTTGGCACTGTACTAGTAAACATTTCGGGGAAGCCCCCTTTTCTACCTTCGTACTTCTCTGACTCACAATCAGCCTCCACAGGATACACACCCTCCATCAACAATAGCAATGATCTACCCGGCCAGGGTTGAAAGGCTTTCCTGCAACGGTGCAGAAAGAAGGCCGGGAAGATGCGGCACGAAGGCTTCAAGAAGCATGCATATTCTCCGACTTTGCTGAGCAAGGGCGACCAGTGAACTAGCAGCAGCTAAGTTGTGGCTCTTATGTGAGCTCTCGTGATCGTGGCGTTTGTGTGAGCTCGGGAATGCCAATTCCCGCAAGGGTTAGAAACGAGATGGCGGCCAAGATGCAAAAGCATGGAGACGGCCCGCTGCTACTAGTGCTCAAGTAGGACGAGCCGAAACTTGGGCACCTGCACGTGGCCCTGCCATCCAAACCTTTCGAGATGGGTCGGACATGGACTCCAAGTCCGCTGTCTTTCCCTGCATGTGACAATGATGATGGCTTTGAGGAAGGAGAGATAATTGACATAGCCATGCATATCCCGTATTCCGACTAGTAGGCCACTTGTGGGAGCGAGGTCACCTCTATCTGCTGTTTGTTAAGTGCGTTGGCTTAGAGGAGGTCCGTACCGGCCTGAGAGGTCTCTCTCGGGGGATGGAAGACCTGAGGAATTGGTTGATTGAGGAGTGTGTCTTCAAGTTGGCAAGTTACCGAACTGCTAAAGTTCAAAGTGGTCTCGGTGTAACCGTCTTTCTTTGACGATAATGAAACAGTGTTGTAGCAATTGACCTAAAGGATCAATTTTGCATAACAATCATATCTCATATCGTCGATGGCTCTCGACTCGTGACCGGCTCTACGACGCAGTCTTCATCTATAACCTCTTCCTCTTCTGTGTCAGCCTTAGGCGCAGTCCAGCCTGTTCCAGCCTGAAAGGCAGTCACAATCAGCGCCAGGATACTTCCAGACACGAACAGTGTCTTCACAGCTGTGGTGTATCCATCGACGGCGACTTCTTTCTCCGCACCAACGAGACTGTTGACGAGCGCAGGTGTTCCCAGTAGTTGGCGAATTAGCTGCTCTTTACCTTTGAGTCCCCGATACTTGAAATCGGTCTCGAGCGTTGAGCGAAGCACACGAGCGAAAAGACCCCCGCTGATCGCGGAGCCGAAACTGCCCGACATACCGCGGAACATTGAGTTGAGGGGAATGACGATGACGTGAGTGGCGGGTATTGTCAGATGGAGTACGTGAGCTAGTGTGTAATTCATCGCTGCGCCGGTGAAGAAGCCATTCGCAAACAGTGCGATGACATAGACCCAAGTATCCGACTCAGAGGTGGACAGCTGGGCGACGATAAAGAGCGTCATTGCGAACAGAATGTAGGTAACCAAGGATGGAATATAGAAGGAGCCGGCCCGCCGAACATGTAGCCAGCCAACTAGAATGCCGCCGAGGGCGAAGCCACCATTTGTGGGAAGCAGCATTAGACCCGCTGAGGCTGGAGACCAGTCACGGACGGCGATTGCATACACTGGCGCGTAGAAAAGTACGCCCCACCGTGCGGTCATGAGACCAGTAGTTGAGAACCCAGTTAGGAAGGTACCACGAGACCTGAGAACGGTGACGGGTACTATTGGATCGGTGGCGTACTGGGACTCAACAAGGATGAACAGGAGGAGCATGAAAGCAGAGAGAATGATGGGCGTGCAGTCAATTTCGTGTAGTGTGAAGGCGTACAGAAATAGTACGAGGGCTGAGATCATCGTAACGATTCCCAAATAATCAATCCTGGACAGCTTCTGAGCAACTGTCAAGTCTTGGAGTTTGGATCCTGCCTCGAGGTTCTTGGGTATGGCGAAGAATACGGTGACGCCAGCCACAAGTGCCAACGGTATTTGGAGCCAGAAGATGGCTCTCCAGCCAACAACAGGCTCTAGTACGCCAGCAATGATGGCTCCACACGATATGCCGATGGTATACCCCGTATTGACGAGGCCGATAAAGAGCCCGCGTCGCCGTTTGCTGGTCAATTCAGTGACGAGAATGAGTGCAACTGGTGTTACGGCGGCACTTCCGATACCAGTAAATACTCGACCCACAAGAAAAACCCACAACTTCGGCGCCATAGATGTGATAAGAAGGCCAATGCATTGAATGATGATTGATGCGAAAAGGTAGTTTCGAGAAGAGAAGACTTGGCACAAGCGGCCCACAAGCGGCATTGTGCTAATCACAGCAATCTTGTTTGAGTCAGTAACAGCACAGGGGTGAAGTATTTCCCGCTGAACTTACTAGGTATGTCGATGCGAACCAGCTAACGCTGTCAAAAGCATCCAACTCTATTGCAATTGGGGATTGTACGGTAGTTAGCAAGGAAATGTTGGAAGCTGTATTGCTATAAGTGTTTGAATCTCCGAACTTGTCGGCTCACTAACTCAAAATGAACACCAAGATCCCTAGGGAAGCGATGATACAGAGGCATTGAGTCCTAGGAATCGATGGCGGTGCATATTTTGCTGAGACTGAATCCACAGCTAGGGTATCGGACGAGGTCGACGCCGAAAGCAACGGTGATCGCTCTGTCGGCGTTGCATCTTGTGATAACATGCTGCCGAGCGCAGGAGCGTGTATATCTATGGGGGAGAACAAGTGGACGACACAAAATTGCAGGAGCTGTCGTTCTACATGGTTGAGGTAATGATGTTGGGATTTGGCATTGGACGCTTGCTTAGAAATGCAATCCTGATGTCCAGCAGGCGCGCTAGTCTGAATTAGGCACAAAAAGGGTCAACAAAACGCCGACTTCATGAGGTATTCGCTGAACAGTCATGGCATCACACGATTCAAGCGAGCTATCTGAGAGGACGATACGTTTCACGTTGCAAGAGGATTTGAGGTGCACGATGGCGGCTCAGTAGCCGACAGAAACTTATGCCAAAATACCTCACCGGCCCAAATGTTACCGACACCCGCGATGCTGTGGACACAACTTCCTGCACTCGCATTGGTGACTGGGGAGGACTACGCGAGGCCACCTCGGCCAACCACATTGCCGGACAGTCGCATCCATCACCAAGTCCTGATCGGAGTAGGCAGGTTCTTCTCCAACTGCTCCAAGAGGTCGATTGTTCGACAGCCGTGAAAGCCAGGCACATACTCCTGCAGTTGCCCTAGTTTTGGCAAACTGTCGCCCGCGAGATGCCCTGTCCATCTTCTCAAGTCTGGATTCATCCCAATCTATTCGTTGATTGTACGGAGGATTTCTTCTCGGCGCATGGTAAAGTGCCTTTGGACGACGTCCTTCCAGACACCATTTCGCTTGCCAGTATCGACAAGCCAGTTTAGCATGAAGAACCAGATTGTTTGGGCTTGGACACTGCGATCAAATGAAGCGGCGCCGCGAGGAGAAGTGCCCAGACCAATAGGAGCGTTTTTACTCAGACTATCAGAGACGAAAATCATGGCACGGATGGAGAGCAGACACTGAAGAATCGTAGAAATGCCGGGTTGCTAACTCCCAACAGCATCTAGTGCCAAGAAGCGAGAGGTAGACTTTGCTGTCGGGGGTGGAGGTTGAGGTTGATCATTATAGGATACGGCAGTTTGATGTAGATTTTTGGTGGAGACCTCGGGAGCATGCAGGAAGGAGAATATCAAATCTGTTCGTTGGGGTTAGCATCGAAGACAGGTATAGAAGCCGCAACAATACCCAACTGCTCCCAAACCAAGTCCGGTAACGAGTAAGATGAATATTGCATAGCGTCCGCTCGGACGCGCAAAAGAAACTTTCCAGAGCCTCTGTCAGGCGGGCAGAATATAAAGCACAGTAACAATGTGATGAGTGTATCTTACCATTATGCTTGCCCTTCTTTCGCGAGGAACTTGTGAGGTTGGCCAACTTCCAGAGTCGTCCCAGCGGCCTACTTGAATTTTCCATCTCCGCTTCTCAGCCTCTCGCGGAGCTTAGCTAGGAAAAGAACATGCCTAGTCATCTGCCATGCTAGAAGGCAACGTCCGCGATGAAGAACAAGGTAACACCAGACGCCGGACTCTGGCACATACTCAAAAAGATGGCTCGCGGTGAATGGTAGGAGAAGATGTTCACCCTGCGCAACGCCATACCTTCCACATTCAGAATCGCCGCAACGAAAATTGGAGATGACGTTGGGATCTCTGAGCTCTCTTTCCGCTATTGCATTTATCATATTCAGCTGACGATCTCGCACTGAGCCGCCTTCTTACCTTGGGAAAACACAATCTCGGTATCTGTATGCTTTTGCGACCCTGCCTGCGTCACTCGCGACTTCCCCGCATGCGTCTTGCTCAAATGGCAAATCATATCACCAACGGCCAGAGCAATGGCGTCTATACAGCAGCCTGTTCTCTCCGAGACCTTCCGAAGAGCAACAACTTCACATCAAAGTTGCCACCCGATCCTGCCTTCCCGACACCTGCGGACTCGCACAAAGCAGATCGTCGAAAACTCGGACCCCGGATGGTCAAAGGCGCCCTGTACACATATGTTCGCCCTGAACCGACAGAAGATCCTGAGCTATTGGGAGTGAGTCAAAAGGCACTGGAAGATATTGGTCTCGCGGAAAGCGAGGCGCATTCTGCAGAACTGAAAGAAGTTGTTGCTGGCAACAAGTTCTACTGGACCGAAGAAGATGGCGGCATCTACCCTTGGGCCCAATGTTATGGCGGATGGCAGTTTGGCTCATGGGCGGGCCAGCTCGGCGATGGCAGAGCAATATCTCTCTTTGAGTCAACGAATCCGGAGACGAAAGTGAGATACGAGATCCAGCTGAAAGGCGCTGGAAAGACCCCGTACTCGCGGTTCGCGGATGGAAAGGCCGTACTGCGGTCCAGTATCCGAGAATTCGTAGTCTCAGAAGCATTGAACGCATTAAAGATACCCACAACACGAGCATTGTCACTAATACTTTGCCCCAAGTCTATGGTGGCAAGAGAAATGATGGAACCTGGAGCGATCGTGGCGCGTTTCGCCCAGTCATGGCTCCGAATTGGTACATTCGACATCCTCCGAGCAAGAGGTGATAGAAAACTGGTGAGGAAAGTAGCCACATACATTGCAGAGGACGTATTCCCAGGATGGGAATCGCTTCCTGCTGCCTTGCCTGAAGGCGGAGATGCTTCAGAAGCTCATCTGAACCCAGCTAGAGGTGTGCCGAAAGACACGCTACAAGGGACTGAAGGAAAAGAGCAGAATCGTTTCACACGACTATATCGGGAGATTGTCCGACGCAACGCGGAAACGGCTGGCAAGTGGCAGGCGTACGGTTTTATGAATGGTGTCTTGAATACCGACAACACATCCATTTTCGGCCTTTCGCTAGATTTTGGTCCATTTGCATTTATGGACAATTTTGATCCAGCTTACACACCCAATCACGACGATCATATGCTCCGATATTCTTACCGCAATCAGCCCTCGATTATATGGTGGAATCTTGTCCGTCTTGGCGAGTCGCTTGGGGAGCTTATCGGTGCAGGTGACAAAGTGGATGACGAGACCTTCGTGGAGAAGGGCGTAGAAGAGGACTTTGTTCCCATTCTGGTCAAGCGAGCTGAGACCCTCATTGAGCAGACTGGTGAGGAATACAAAGCTGTCTTCATGTCAGAATATCGGCGCGTGATGACGGCGCGGTTGGGCCTCAAGACGCAGAAAAAGTCCGATTTTGAGGAGCTATTCTCCGAACTTCTGGACACCCAAGAAGCTCTCGAGTTAGATTTCAACCATTTTTTCCGCCGCTTATCATCTGTGAAGCTGGCAGACCTTGAGACTAAAGAGAAGCGAAAGGAGAAGGCTGGTATCTTTTTCCATCACGAAGGAGTCACCGGTCTCGGCGAGACAGACGCGTCAGGGCGTGAGAAGGTCGGCAAATGGCTTGATGCATGGCGTCAACGGATCCTTGAAGACTGGGGCGAGGGTCAAGACGCAGAGCGTGAGAAGGCTATGAAAGCAGTCAACCCAAATTTCGTGCCCAGAGGCTGGCTCCTCGACGAGGTCATTAAGCGCGTACAAGACAAAGGGGACCGAGAAATTCTTGGAGGTATCATGAAAATGGCTCTCAACCCGTTCGAAGATCATTGGGATTGGAATAAAGCGGAAGAGGAAAGATTTTGCGGCGATGTACCCCGGTTGCAAAGAGCTATTCAATGCAGCTGTAGCTCTTGACGGAAACAAATGATAGACCAGAATACCAAAATTGACGAGTGTATAGATTGGAAAGAGCTTCGGCTGTAGATTTGTCGATGCTCCAGGACCCCGCAGTATATCTGTGCTTAACCGTTGCTCGCCGTCGCTCCATTCAAGCCTGCCGAAGCTAATGTTGGTGGAGAAGGCCAAAGTTGAGCTTCCAGGGCAAAGGTTACTTCTACAACTATACGCTGGGCGCAGAGCGGCATGGGCGTGCCCGACAAGCCGTCGATGGGACATGTAGTCGCGTTTCGGCTTACCCAGTATGCCTTGAACCGCCTTTCTGTCAAGGCTGCGTGGAATGTGTACGCCATGGGTCAATGACGATCAGTCAAGTAAGGTCTTCGAGGACTTCTACCATCTAAAGCTTCGTAGCTGCTTATGCCATTTCTGAACAACAGTCGCTGTCTTGCATTGTACGCATGTGCTACCAGTGGGTATCGTCTAGTACTGTTACCATCGTGATGACTGAGTAGCAACGAAAGCAGGCGACCAGTGCAAAGCACGATAAAGACGAAGCACAAGCTCAATCTTTCCCAAGACTGGGAAGGGCCTCCACCTTGTCCTGTAGTAAGATATAATCGTCTTTGCTTTCTTTCTAGGCCTCATGCACCCGCACGTATCGTTGCTCTCAATGCAATGAAGGGTAAGCTCTAAAGTCGCAGAATTCCACTACCTCAGTAACGAGGAGAACAATTTCTGAAGCCTGTATGCTAGCTGAACTCCCGAACTGAATGCATTTCGGCATTTTCCTCTAATTAGAGCAAATGTCGAAATCACACCTCGCCTCAAATGTAGAACATCGTGTCCTTCAGATTAGGATGCACCTTGACAGCATCTGGATCCGCGACTGGCCCCGCTCCCCCCTCTGTCCCCGCCACACTTGCCGCAGGCGTCGCATCGAAGACCTCACTCAGATAACACCTCGCCCGTTCACAGACCAGATCTGCATAGTATGCCGGAGGACAGATGCTGACAGCCTTCGTCGCACGTCCGAACAGGTAACACATATTGTGTGTTAGCTCCTCCAATGCATCCGCCGCATTCTGGTGGGGCGGCTGGACTTTGCGTTTCCGGAAGATCTCGTCCAAAATGACATAGTAATGTGCGGGCCGCGCAGTGCCATGGAGCGCAGTGTGGGCCTGCAAGAAGAAATCCCAGTTCCGAGCCTCGGTGACGCCGCGGTCGACAATAGTGCCGTTCTGTGGGTTCGAAGAACGGTCGGCGTCCTCGACTTTCGTGGGATAGAACCGCGTATGATGGCGCTTGCCGACGACGATGATTGAGATGTAGGGAAGGTCTTTCTTCGTGTCCGGGGCAGGGTACAGCTTCTTGCAGGCCTTTCGAATCTGGACCAGTTCTACGTCAAGGACTGTCTGGTATTGGCCTTCCGAAACGCCGTCGCGGTATACTAGAATGTTCTCAGGTAAGACCTTGTTCTTCGCTTGCCAAAAGCGGAGCCGGGATGCAAACATTTCGTCAAGGTCGTCAATCATCTCTTGCCGAGAAGTCTGGATTCGAACATCGGCTGGCCATTGGCCGAGCGTTTTGTCAACGGTGGCGACAATCCCAGCGACGCTTGGAGCTGTCTTTGCCGATCCCGGTGAAGGATGGGTAACGTCGAGGCCCACAACCATGGTCTTACCCTCACCAAGGATGCCGAGTTTGGCAGGATTGAGACATTGATTGACGCCTCCAAGTTTCAGATTGAATTTCAAGGCGACATTGGCAAAGTACTGTGCATTGTCGTCCTTTGCAAATTTTGAGCCTACAACGCATATGGTATGAATACCTTTCTTTATGTCTCCAAGGCACTTCACCCAATTGTACAAGGCTGTGTCCGCCTTGGGCAAAATGACCAGCATCAGTCTGGGCTTTTGTGGATGTTTTAGGAATTGGTCGAACATGGACTCGATGATTGCATTGTCCTGGGGTCCACCGTTGATGGTGACTTTTGGACCGGCGATGAAACCATCGGGGTTGAGTCCATTAGCCCTCAAATTCGATCGAAACAGATCCATGGTGGACCTTAATTGATTGTGGTCTGTCCATGCATCCCGAAAGCCTTGCATCGAAATCCACATATATGACCAGCTGGGCAACGTCATCGGGGAAGAGAATTGGATCGACCGCATATTCCAGCTTCCAAATCTGGTTTCGGCTTGCTTCGAATTTCTATATTGCACAGCTGGGCCGGTCAGAACTCGGCCAGGCACATTGATCAGCGAGGCCGAGACAGAGAGATTGAAATGATTAAGGGAGGCGTTGGGTCTCCCTCCGATGCGAAGCACCTCGACTCCGTTTGTCGTAATCGACGTCGCATTCTGCACCGGTCTCCGGACGGAGAACAATATCATCTGCTGGGTTTGGGCGGGACTCAGCTTGGTGTTCGAAGTCTGTCCGCGCAGAACGATGCAAACGTCCACTGGGAGGTAACTCGGATTCTCTCGATTGCCAACGTTGATGACGGGGAGCTTTGGATCTTGGATCACTTTGTTGTACGTTTGCCTGAAGAAATTGGCCACAGTGATATATTCACCTGCTTGGAGAGGCCCGGATGGCTTTGCAGGCTTCTTCCCTCGTTTGGCAGGACTCTTTTTCGAGGGTCCCTTTGGTGCATCGCCAGCGGTATCGGCAGGGCCACCCAGGAAGAATTGAACGTCGTTCGGTCCAGAGCCAAAAGCTGGTACGATAGGAGGATTTGCTAGATTTCGGCCGTCTTGGCTTGTTGCAAAGCCAAAGATAGTCTTGATGCGAGGCACGTCCTGCCCTGCGGAATTCTTCCGGGTAATATGGGTTACTTGAACCCGTAGCAGCTTCAGGAACTTTTCTAGTTTGTACGGATTGGCCCCATTCGCTCTGGTGTAGAGTTGGATAAGGTCGCCAAGGGGGACTGCTTCATAGCAAGCCACGTGTTTGACTTGGACGTTGACAAGGAGACGGGACGTGGCTGCTCTGACACTAACCAGATAGCCTCTTAAGACTTCCAGTCCAGCACCCAAGGTTTGACACTCGCGAGCGCTGTCGATTGAGAAATGCTTATTCGCACCAACGGAGAGGATAGACGGATCTGATTTCGGTTGAAAGCCTAGGATGATGTTCAGCGCCTGGATGACTTCGTTCTTAGCCGGGAATGTGGCTGTCATATTGCTAGACGTCAAGAAGTCCATGAGCTCCGAAAGCTGGACGGTACCTATGGGCTGTATTTCAATACGATGTATTTTGGCCCTCGCCCGCGGCGCATCTTCCTGCTCTGACTGGTACTGAACCTCGAAAATGTTTTGCGGGAGAGACAACTCCGACTTTGTGATAATCGTGGTGCTATAAAGCGTTAGCATAACCGCAAAATACCGTCTCACTGGGTGGACATGATTTACCTGTAGTCAGTTATGATATTGGCGAGAGAATCGGCGAAGTGGAGCTGCAATAGTAGTTTGACCACCCATCTCCCCTTCTTCCCGGTTATGCAGTTACCCTCAATATTAGGCAGATGAGCAACACTGTACCGATATAGTAGGAGGTCTTCAGGAGGCTTCAACTCGAAGTAGTTGGCGTATAGCGTGATCTTTTTACCCTGGGTTCCATAACCAGGTCTTCGGGGAAAGGAAGAGTTGAGCCTCAGAGCCTCAAGTGACAGGTCCTTCGATGAGGCGATCGTGGCATCCTCAATAGTCTGAACCTCTGTGCTAGGTTGAGCCACGCCAGATCCACGGCTACAAACAGGAATGTCAGCTTGAGAAACACACATCGTTGTGGTGCATGACTTGAGGCGCTAGCAAGGCAGAGTGTCCCACCGAGCGACCTTTCCTGCCAATCTGTCGTGCAAGGGTGCAAACTTTGAAGGGCAGCAGAGACGATTACCAAATTCATCACGACCACTTACAAGACTTCCACCGCAGCAGGTGCACCACGTCCTCTTCCGCCTCCCCTGGGAACGAAACCACCGCGATCTCCTCTGGGAGCAAAGTCACCACGGCCGCCCCTAGGAGCAAAACCACCACGGTCTCCTCCTCTGTCGCCTCGGCCACCACGATCGCCGCGTGGGACAAAACTACCACGATCTCCTCTACCTCTGTCACCCCGGCCATCACGACCCCGGCTGGCCATCGGAGGATATTGTGCTCGTAGGATCGAGTTGCGCCGAGTTCAGCGTCGCAAAGGAAAGAGTGTAGAATCCTGTCAAGAAACGGCCTTGTACAAGTGAAAATGTCCGCCAAGGTAAAGTATTTTATCGACACGGCCCACCCGGTCACCATGGCGTGGGGCCGCGCTTCTAGAGCCCTAGGCTAGAGACAGCAATTCGAAGTTGCCGCTTTTTCCATCCCACACTCTTCAGGCGAGGAGCCGAACGACTGGGCGGCGGCATGACGTCCGCACCGTAACGCCTACAGGCTGACTGGGGGAAGACCCCCGGCCCCTTCTCACCCCCGGCTCACCTTTCGGTTCACCCCGACCCACCCGTGCCCGGGGATAGGATAGGCGGTGGCGTCCCAAAACGGTAATTTACGTAAAATAGGCAGTCGGCTAGGCCCCGTTGGCTGATTGGAATGTTGGTGCTTCTGTCGGAACAGTGCCATAGAGATTGGCGCATATCACAAGGAGGGGCCCTAATAACCCCACACTAACCCGGGTTATAACCGCGCCAAAGTAACCCCCCGATAAGCACAGCTGAGGGCAAGACGGAGAATTCCGTCAATAATCCGCCTTGGTTTGTCAGATGACATATATTTCAGCCCAAGGCCGGATATTTCACAATGGCCTCTTATATACGACAACATTTTTAGCAATACGCTATCTTTTGCTCGCTCCTCTGTGCGGACAGGTGTTTCCCAGATGAACGCCTTCATCGTTCCTCCGCCGGGTATTCCAGGGTATGACCTTCAGCACGCTCCTGTCTACATAGAAGGCTCTGTAGAAGAGCTCAAATGGGAAACGACCTTTAAAACCTTGACATTGATTTTCAGCCAGTTTAACGGGAAGGCGTATGATACTATTCTAGGTTCGTGCTCATGGAAAAGTTTTCTCTTTTATGATTCCCAGCTTAATAAAGAGCCTAACTAGCAAATGTTACAAATCCGTCATCGTATAATTGGACAGTTGCAGGGGGTCCTTACACCTCGAACAACTCCCTTCCGGCGACTTATCGGTTCTTGCTTTGGGATGGTGTTGTAAATTGGGACAACGGCACTAGTTTCGAATCTCGTTATTTCAACATCAGCTCGACGTACCAAACAGGAAATGCTACTGGTATTCCTTCGGAAAGTAATGGGATGGAGAAACTCGGTCTCGGCCTCGGTTTAGGTTTAGGGATCCCTTTACTCTTTCTTATCGGGGTGATTGTTGGCTGGTGGCTCCGATCAAAACACAAAGCATCTGGGGAGGCAATTAGGGGAACGGAAGGGACCAGAAGTCTTAAATCAGGTTCTTCAGCTCCAACCTGCTCGGATCTACCCGACCAAGTCCAACGGCATGAACTTCGGGGTGATGCAACAAGGTGAGACGAGAATCGAATATGTGGTGATAGTCGAATATGACGCGGATTGGGGAACCATGTAATTAGGAAGTTTCGCTATTGAAAGGTACTGGAAGCGATTACATGTTGGAGAGCGCAAAAGTACGGGAGATCGTTAATTGAGGAGCAGGTAGATGGGAAAAGACGTCATGAAGGAACAAGGCAGGAAAAGGGCGGGCTCACTCTAAGGAAGGTGGGGGCTCCTCAGAAACATATCAAAAGAGGACAGTGCTCATTTGCTCTTGTTTGAAGAATTGTCCTTTGCAACACGGCGGCGTCCTAGGAGAATCATCTGATTGGGGCTGTGTGGTGACACAAACTACAGAATAGCCGACGATGACATCATAGGCTAGGCGCTAGGAGGCCTATCCATGGCTGCCTAAAAACATGTGGCTTCTCAATGCTGAACTTTGGCCCAGAGTGTCGAAGGTGCCAAGCCTTGTCGCGGGACCCGAGCCTGTACTTAGATAGAATTGCCCTCCGCCCACACACTCAGACAACAAGCAACACACCGAATAGTACTTCTATTCACTCTGTTCATCACAGAGGTGTATTCTTCTACTTCGAGGGCTAGGAGCAAAAGGGCGTTGAGCGTTCAGGTTTGCATATCGTGTTTATTGCCTTCAATTGTAGCTCGGACTTGGGCGTGTTGCTAGAGGCGGACTTTGGCGCCACAAAAGACTGGCGTCGGTCTTGTCACTAGACAGCGCGCCGCCTCGAGATATGTATCTACGGTGGCTAGATCTACGGGTTACCATACGACTGCGCCTTGACGATGTGCGTGCGGTAAGAATAGCCAAGGAGCAGACCTTCGAATTTGACGTTGTGAGTGCGCAACTCTCTATCCATGATTTGTCCGATGCTCCCCGAGATCTCCATTGATCAACTGAGACCAGGCTAAGCCATACTTGTTGGCATCTTCACCGACTGACGCTTGCAGCGCAATGTATGTCCTCCTAGATCTATGGACCTGGCTCTCGTATTGAGCAAGACACCCCTTGCTCTCCCCTAGCTTCTCTCCTTGAATGCAATTGCAATCATACCCTGTCACTTCCCCGGGCACGCCGCAACAATAAATGGCAATTGAACACCCATACCATTCGGAATCCCATCTGCACATCTGTCAAGCGTACAGGCCAGCTCAACTACTGCCAGGCCACTAGGTTGATCCCACAGCAGAGTGTGACCGATGTTCTACCGCAAAGCCGTTTCCGGCCCCCGGCACAGTCAGCCAACGTCTGCAGTAGTGGTTTGAGAAAGTGTACATCAAAACCATGTCCTAGTTCTCGCTGTAGCCGTAAATTATTCACGGACCGGCAGTGGCAGCTCTTGGTGCTAACGGTTGGCGGCCCGATCGCATCGATTTCGCAGAAGGTAATCCTCCAGCTTAAGCTCCATCCCTTGTCGATTGGGAAATTGTGGCAGAAGCGGATGTTACACGAGAGATCCAAGTCCGCCTATACATCACAAATTCGAGTTCCCCTTCACGTTAGGTAAAGCTCTTCTGAGGTAGTCGAAAATGCCGATGCCAAAGGCGACAAAGCTCCATAGCCAGCGAGCTTGCAAGCCAAAACACTTAGACTGACCGATTGCGCGCAATCAAGAAAGAAATAATCAAGCAGAAATTTCCGTAATTGAGCTTGACTCCAAAGTTGCAGGAGATTAGCGACTTCTGCGAGCTGTGACACAAACCACTGCTCATCGCTGCTTCCAGCGGATGCAACCGAACCAACCTTCAATACCCATAACAAGAGCCCATTCCTCTCCTTCCAAGATTGCTCTTCCGTCTCCACTTCTGACGCCAGTAAGGCTTGCTTGAGGCGAGGTACAATTATTTTGACCGCGCGACGGATCCCCAAGCTGGTCATGATGATCATCACCCACATGATTAGCGCGATTCGGAATGCCTCTGTCTGCCAGGAGGCACAGTCGAAATTGAGGAGTCGATGGAGGATTGCCAGATAACGGAGGAAGATCCATTCTAAGTCGCTATTTGGAGAATCAGGATGGGTCCAGACGTATTGTGCAACTTGAACGCACTGAATAGTATCATGAGTGATAGTCCGCAGCGTCAGAGGCAGAATGGGCTCCTTCAGCACAGCCTGTCCCAATTTTTGGAGGGGCGTAACCATCTTGATTATCTCCCATCGAGCGTGTGGAAATGGTCCTGGATCCCACGTCAGAGGAAAGACAGGTGGCGCCAGCTGCTCAACAGCCAACATGATGTCGCCTTGCACAAGGGTCTCCAACATGTGATTCTCGAGCTGATTCAATCCTCCCGCCCCCTCTATAAGTTGCGCTATCGCCCGCAGATGCATCATAGAAGCCGCCAAATTATACCTGTATGCCTCGGCGGTGCAGAGGAAGAACATGTCGTAGAATACCTGCATTTCGATACGGAATGGCTTCGTATCAAGATACCGGCGCAAAGCAACCAACGCTTTGTCGATGTAGACGCCTGTCGGTGGTGCAGTTGACCAGTGCTCCAAGTTTTGCATACGACTGGCCATTGCAGCGAGGAGGGAGAACAGGTGCAACTCATTTGCCAAGCAGCCTTGGATGACGTTCTTTGATGCCGCCTCGATTCTTGCAAGCTTCTGATTGGACTGGGAATCAACGTGCCATTTCGATGGAACAAGAACGTGGATGTAGTAATGCAAGAGGTGGAGCACCGATCGGTCAAGCCTTGTTATAGTCGCATTGAAAGGGTCGATAGCCTCTCCATGGAAGCCGGCCGCACGGGAAAGCTTTGCCAATCGACTGGCCAATGAGCCTTTGGGGGTGCTGTCTGATGGACGTTTGTTAAACTGTGTCTGAGAATCGTCTCGTAGCGGATGGTCACCGGACTCGTTCCATAGAGCATCCCTGCTACTCCCAGCGGGAGTTGTGGATTCCTTGGACTTTTCCAACCTCCAGCGCTGGAACGTGGCAATATTTGTGTGAACGTGACGAGCTCTATTAAGCCGCCGGCTGTTCTTCGAGAAGCGCTGAACATGGCTATTGATGAGGCGTCTAGTACGAGGTCGGCTTTGCGCTGGTGAAGTTGCCGTCGAGTCTTGCTCTACCCAAAGAAGCTCAGTCCTTTTTGGCCTGCGTATCTGGCCCAAGATCTCAAAGTGCATAGTGCCTAGTGGCTGTTGGACTCAATGATATAGTCCTATTTCACTCTCAAGTAGAATTTACCCGGAGGCCAGCTTTCTGGGTTATTAAAGTGCACAGAGCAGGAGGTGTGGGCCGACCGCCATTTCTTCATGCGCCAGCGCACGCACGATAGAACGAACATAGCCAATAACACAAATCTTGGGTCCACAAAGCTGATTAGAAGGGCCAAGTTGGCACGTCACAAGGCTCATTACCAATCGGCGCCAAGTGAGAGCGGGGGGGGCACTAAAACGCTGTGGGATACGCGTGCCTTCGCAAAGAAGATTATGAAAACCTCATTTCTGGGCTTTGAATGCTTAAATTCTAGCTACTTGCACAAGCACGAAGACTGCAAGTGTTTCACGGTGCTCCATACAGAGTCCCGTATAAGGGTCTCAAACAAATTGAAGTTTGATGGAGTCGTAAATCATACTTCTGCATTCCATAACACTTAGCGCGCGCTGCTCGACGACATTGGCCACGAGAAGCTTATCATGGGCTTAAAGCATCACTTCCGCGTACGGGACGCCTAGAATTCTCCGCCTTGGATATTCTTCGTGCAAGACTATGAATCATTGTTGTCTTTGCCATTTGATCAAAATGACTTAGATAGATCAGCATTTCATGACTTTTCGGGAAAATGGGTCTAGTCACTATCAATTGGCAAAGCACCGGGAAGCAGCATTCTTTCTACAGACTCGGGCGGAAAGGGGTGCCGCATTTCAAAATGCCAATGTCTGAAGAGACGCAGTGACCATGTACTATGTAGCTGATATAAGCTGCATTAGCGTAAAGTGCGAGGGTGTCCAAAATAGGGCCCAATGAGAGATTACTATAAGGGCGCACCCACCAAGAGATTGGGTTTGGCGTTCGCTACTAGGTGGCCTCTAAGCCGAGAACCAAGCAAGCTAAATTCGGACTTGTGAGTGAGAAGCATGAATTAGCTAGCTACGGCAATAAGCTCGAGGTCAAATGGCTGTCAAAGGAAAAAGAGAAATACATTAAGCCGAAGGTAGAAAAGGCGTCAACGAACAACCCGGCCTTTGGATGGTCATGTACAATGTCTGACCTCGAATAAATGCTGGCAACCCGTTTGACGCCTCGCTGGACATGATGGCATGCACCTTGAACTCTTGATCCGTCCCAAAACTCCAGGCCGATTTTTCTGGCCTTGACGCAATTTGATCCTTCCCCTTTTTGTACAAAACCTAGTCTCCGCAATGCCACGAAAATTACAAATACGCCATCCATAGGGCATCTGCCTGGGCCAAATGCACTGGGTTGGCCGCTCGGCTTATCAAGTCGATCACCGTCTGATTCGCAGGTAGCGTTCCACTCTCTGGCGTCTGTGCCAGACTAACAGCCTTCTTGACGATGGAATCAGTGTTCTGCTGTACAGCTTCTCTCAATTGGTTCTCGTGCAGGACGTGCACATTCTTCTGGTTTGCGACCGTCCAGAACATCATCTCATCACGAACAAATATGCTGAGTTGCGCTTCAAGCCTATGTTCCGGTTCCGTCAAACACCGCGCAATGGCCATGATTGCAGGCGCGAAGATGCCCTCCATAGCCAAGGGTCCCATGAGTGTCTGGATATTGGGCGTCAGACGGAATGGAACGTGTTCCGGGTTGTAGAAGAGCGGCCTTGCTGGGTTAAGGTTGGGAGTGAGCTCATTAGCCCAAATGTCACCCGTCGAGCGAGCAATGGTGATTTTGTTCGGATAGCGATTGCACATGTACATAATGTAAGTGGTGAACGTGACGGCTGCGTATTGGTACGAGAATTGGCGACGGAAAAGCCAGAAATCCTCGAAACTCGGATAGATGTTCTGGAAATACTCGAGCACAATGTCTTTCGGTACCCATCTCTCCTGGATCGTCGTCAAAATCTCGGTCTTCATGATGATAGCTTGATCACTTGTCCGGTTCTGCTTGGCCTCAGACATAGCTCTAAGCTTCTCCATTGCGAATAGGATTGGCTCATCCTTGTTCATGCCCGTTTTCCGGCAGCGATCTTCGTAAATGCCCTGTAGGGAGATGTAGGACGAATCATCCTGGACTAGGCGAATATGTGGAGCGATTGGAATCATAAGCGGAAGGTGGAAGTAAAGATTGCGCTTGCGACTCTCTTTTCGCTTCCGAAGAACGGTGTTGAATATGCGGAAGAGCTGCAAGATCCGTTCCTCACGCCTGCAATGGCGTGCGGCTGGGTGCTGGACCGCAAAAGGATAAAGCCTACCATCCCGGCCCCGGATCGTCAGGCGGCGGTGGCACAGTCCAACCGTGCGTATTAACTCGACTGTTGGCATGAAGCGCTCAATCTTGACGAAACTGGCGTTGCTGTCTTTGTGCTCCAGATATTGGCCAGGTACCTCGACATCTTCAAACTTCAGGAACCTGAACTCGCTCAAATGCTGGCTATATGATTCTAGTGGCGTCCACTGCTGTCGATAATCCAGTCTCTCCTCGAACTTGTCTCGCCATCGCTTGAGTTTCTGGATGTACTCTAGCATGGTAGGCTTCTTGATGACGAAGTCCGCCTCGAAGGCTTTTCGGATATGACCCGGGAGGATGGTCTCCGCAAACCTGCAAATATTGGCCTCTGTTGACGGAGGGAGTTTGACGTCCTGTGCATAGGACAGCGGAGCTCGGCCAACGTAAGCAAGGCCGTCGTTGAGAAGTGCAACGATGAGCCGGTATGCATCCTCATCAGGCGGACACTTGAAGTTCTTCTGTATCTGGTCGGTCATCGTCTCCATCGACAAGGCTAAAAGAGGGACGGCGGTCTTGAGACTGGCCATGATTTCGTCCGCGTACTCCCATGGCTTCCTGAGTGGCTCACGAGCAGGCGGATCTTGTTGGCCATGGGTCTGCGAGTCTCCATTCGACTCCGGTTTGGGCTTCGGAGAATTAGGGGCCCCATTCGTTGCTGGCTCTCCACTTGCTGTGCCCGGTCGCGAGGAGTTGTCGGGTGACGAGGATTTGCCAGGACGGGGGGACTGCTGTTGCTTCGCAGCCATGCGCTGATCATTCTGCTTTTTCTTTGTGAGAAGCTCCTCTCGAGTTGTCCGAAGCTGGTAGAATATTGCCTGTGGGAACGCTTTCGCAATTTTGGAAAGAATTGCCCTCGCAAGGCGAGCTTCGCGATGCTCCAGGCTGAAGAGTAGTTGCGGAATGAAGGACGTCCAATACCATACTGGTGTCTCGCCCTTGAAGTTCTCAAAGGCACTGGCAATCTTTCCTTCCTCATTATCCAGGCTCAGTAACCACAATATCCTGCTCAGCAGTTTTCGCGATTTAGCATTCTTGTACAATCCAGCAGCCTCTAGATAACAGCTGACAGCATTGCTTGCTAGTTCCATGTCCTGAGGATCTTCTTTGAATCGACGATCGCTGTATTGACCCCACTCAGCCCACGCTTTCGGTAGCCGCAGATCATAGTACAGTGCGATGCCGAAGGCTTCGTTAGCTTCATTCTGTTGCCCAAGTTTCGCCAAGAACATGCCCTTCAAAGTGTAGAATTCAGCCTTTTGTTGCGCACCGAAGTAGTTGAGATTCGTGTTGTTGATGACATCAAGGCCGTTGTTCAATTCGTTCTTGTTATGGTAATGACATTTGGCTTGCTCTCGGAGCTTCAAGAAAGCCTCTTGAATCTCAATGTTGGGGAGCGTGTAGATTTTGCTAAGTTGAGCAATGCATATGTCTAACATCTGGTGCTTACGAGCCACGTGAGCGAATTGGTTGATAGTCCATGCCGTCTCGTGGAAACCACGATACGCATAAGAATTGTTGGCCACATTGTTCGCTCCTTGGGGTATCATCGGCAAGTAAACGCTGTTGATTAATTGGAAGACATGCTGGCGCCAAGTCACGAGATCTTGCCATGCGTTGATATCGTCCCAAACGTTAGGCAGACGATCACGCCAAGCAACAAGCAAGAGTTTCAGTTCTTGGGACTTGGAGTCTAGGTTGCTGGCGTTCGTTTGATGAAGACTGTCGCAAATTACACTGGCGTCGTGTAGCTCCACAAGTTGTTGAAAGTTCTGCAAAATGGGGATGTGTGCGTTAGTGATCCGCTTTGGAAGTTGGTGCCATTTCCGAATGGACAGCTGGATAGCCTCATCACAGACATGGTTGAACTCTTGCCTCGACTCTTGTTTTGAGTGGAACTTCAATAGCGACATGAAAGCCTGGAAGAAGGTCCGGCGTGGGGTTGGAGCGTCAGACACAGATTTGATCATCGAATCTAGCTGGTCTCGATTGTTTTCTCCTGCCCAAGCTTCATGGTTCCTCCAGGCTGCTTCAAGAAGCAGATCGTTGAAATTCTCGTGCTTGGCAAATTCACTGAGGATATCCCATTGCTGCAATTTCTGGGCGCAGATCATCCAATGATCTTCCCAAAGGAAATATTCGCCTTGTGAGAACGGTACCACACCCGTACGGGCTTTCACTTGGGCAGACTCGTACATTTCTTGCGCCTTGTCCCAAATGCCGTGCTGCTCGTAGGAAAGCGCACAATTCGTTTCTGTGAATTTGCATCGTCGACGCCAAGTGCCATAGAAAAGGTCGTCCTCTTCGAGACCAGCATAGATCTCTACCAGCGCATCGAGGTTGCTCTCTCGGACAGGGGGTGTGTCAATGATTGGATTGACTGCTGAATCTTCCAAGGAGACAAGTGCAGTATACCAGGCATCATAAGTACGGCTCAGAAATTTCATCACATGTGGTGGAAGCTTGAATCTTGGACTAGACCTCACAGTCCCCTCTAGCAGCCCCTGGACCACATTGGGTCTCATGCTGAGTTGACGCTGGTGGTATTCTCGGGTGAGTAAAGTGACCATGCCTTTCTCAAGGTCAATCTTTTCCTCACGGGATAGGGATGCCCAACAAAGAGGGAAAAGTTTGATCCAAACGTCATACGCAAGGTCGGAGTCGATATGCTGAAGCTGTATCAGCGGTTCGAGAATATCTCGTACCCTGGCTTCGCCAACCTCGCGGTTGAATCGCTTGTGATTGGCTGCGAGCTCATCCAAGTCGTTGTCGACGGTTGCAGCGTCTTTCGTCTCCTCCTTGCTGACTAGGCTTGAACCAAAGACCAGTGATGTCGGACATACTCTGAAGTCTTCGGGGTGCATCCTAGCGATAGTTGACATCTCGACAGACCCCATGACAAGCTGCGAAGCTTGCTTTAACCAGAAAGAATCCGCCAGCGTGTCCCAATTCTGAGAGGTGAGAACATAGCTGAGTCTTGAGCTCGTAGTACGTGATAAGCTGCGATCAAAAATTGCCATGAATCGATTTCGCATCTCGACGTCGTTTGCACGTGTCCCAATCAGAAAGGCATGCTCCAACCGAACCGTCAACTCCGTTCTGGTAACCCTTGGATCTTCGTATATCTTGATGACTAGGTCGAGGAATCGTTTGAGGAGATTTTGGTCCTGCCGCTGTTCGAACAGAAGCATCTTGTGCAGAACAGCGGTCTTCTCTTTTAGCGTCGGCCACGACTCTGTTGAATTGAATACCCAGACTTCAACCATGTCCAAGATCTTGTTGCAAACTTCCGAATTTAAAGACTTCTCGACGAGTGAAGCCAAGAGACTCAAGAATGGACGCCTTTGTTCACCAAGGTTTGACATACGGGCAGCAAGAAGATCAATCGTCTTTTTGATCAAGCTAACACCAAGCTCGAATTCATATGGATCCATGTTAGGCTCGCCGGGGCGATATCCTGGTGGAATTTGGCCTTGGGGTGGAGTGTATGCATTGAGGTGATCCTTCGCAAGCTTCCCGGACAGAGCTCGAATCACATTCGGGATATGCTGGTCGATCTCTGCAGGCTTGAACTGGGATAGAGTCCATAAAATATTGATGCTTGAATTGAGGTTGGTTGCGGCCAACGTCTCGGTGGCAATAGTAGATAAAAAGGTGACGAATTCCGACGATTTCGAGTCGACCTCCATGGCATCTTCTTCCACAGCTTGTTCTTCTGGGAGTGCATTCAGGACCTGTCCGAGAAGAGGGCCTATCTTTCTCGACTGCATCTCCTCATCGTCATCGTCCCCAGCGTGAAGACAATCTTGGATTTCAGCATTGTCCATCCGAAGCGATTTCTCTAGCAATTTCTGTAACACGGGGATATGAGCGACAATCCATTCCTCCTTTTTCGCTGCGAGGATGACTCGGATGACTTGTAGAGTATTGATCATACATGTGAGATGCTTATCATCGGGCTTATCCGTTTTTTCTCCAGTCAGAAGGGGCTCGGTAACCTTTGGGTACAAATCCACATCGACATCTGCCCATAGATTTGGGGATAGGAGATCTCGAAGAAGTTGTACAGCCTTTTTACACATGTCGTTGCTCATCACTTGCTGCTGAGCTTTTGGGACGACTTTGACCTTTATTTCTGCCGCCGGCACGGGGTATCGCTCTTGGAGCGACGTGATGAAAGTGATTAGATACTTGATGATGGCAGTGCGGAGCTCCGGAGGTACTGCGTATTCCTGACGGTCTTTGGTGGGCGGCGGCGGCAAGTGGGCCTGGCCAGAAGCATCACGCTTCATAGGTATCAAGACTTCAGGTTGCGAACTCGCATTCGGCGCAGCCGAAATCCGTGCCCTTTTTGTCTCCCACTGGCAGATTAGAGAGACAAGAGCTAAAGCAAGCTTCTTGCTCTCATTGGAAGGATTTGGTGGCGCAGCAATTTTGTGCAGCGAGGGCACAATAAGTGGAACGAAGTATTCTCGCGACTCATAGAACAAGTCGGGCTGCTTCACCAGGAAATGGAAGATACTCATGACTTGCTGCAAATTCCCGGTCTCTTCAGCCAATATACGTCTTGGCCATCGGGCCCAGGTGGGGTATCGCGGGTCAACAGCAGGTTGGACTCTGAGCGGCAAGACTTGAGCTAGGATTTCAAGAGCCTGAGTGACAAGGGCTTTGCCTTCGTTCTGATGTGCTCTGAGGAGGGCAACATAGATCTGCATAGCCACCTTTGATGGAGTCTCGTAAGACCAGATGAAGTAGCTGATCAGGACGTAGGCGCCATATTTGTTGATGATATCTTCAAGGCGGATGTAACTCCAGGCAAACTTTATGATGTCTTTTCTAGCTTCCGAGACGACATCTTTGTGGTACTTAATCAGCAGAGCCGAGAGCTGAAGCACTTCCATTCGAGAATGATCCACTCCTAACTGGGCAGACTCCTCACTGATGTCTCCAGTTTGAGGCTTCCATAAGCGGTTGTGTAGCATGTCGGACATTGACTTGTCCATCAGTGCTGACTTCTTGGTATGTTCCTGGCTCATGTTTTTGACGTCCATGGCAAAGATTGGGTTGACGACGTTGTGAAATAGGAACGTTTTCACCTTTTGCAAAGTCCCCTTATTGCCATACACCTCTATGCATCTCGTTATGATGGATCGTCGGTAGTCAGATGAGTCACTGCGTATGATTGCGGAGTAGAGAAACTTGGAAAGCTGCAAGGGTGTCTTGATCTTATCGAGGGCAGCAGCAGCAAAGACTTCAAACATGAAATCGAGGTCGTCTTTCGTGCCAGACAAGTAGATTGTGAAGATGTCCATAAGCTGGTCTCCAGCCTGTTCAACCCGAAGTCTTTGACTGGGCGCCAAGGTGTCACGACGGAGTCTGTCGTGGAGATCCTCCCCAGTTGAAAGCAGTGACCGCTTCAGTTCTGGATGTGACCGAAACCAGTCTTCCGTGGTGCTCTTTGCACAAATGGCATTAATGGCCAAGATTGCGTTTATCGAGGCTATGATCCTACGCTCTTCGTCTTCGACCTCAAAGGACGCTTTCATCAATGATTCGGTCTCAGCAATCACTCCTCGTCGGAGTGGCTCGCTCTCGGGATCAGCCAACGTTTGCCCAAAGAAGCGGCCATACTTCTCATCTTGCATACGGCCGTGGAAGAAAGCCCAAGACTCCTTCGGGTACCGGTTTAGATATTTGACAAGCGGTTTCCGGAATGGACTGAAGGTTGTTCGCCGCAGCTTGGATTCCAGGTCGAGAACGGCATCGATCAAACCTTCCATAAAGGTAACAGCCGCTGGTGGGAGCAAGTGGAAGACGTTGAAGATCGCCGCCACTATCTTCATTTGTGGATTCTGCTCGATCAACCCGAATGACACCTTTTGCAAGGTCGACTCATCTGCTATGACCTTCATATGTTCCAGCAGCCGTGCTCCAATCTCCACTTTAAAGTAGTTGGTAAGTAGTGTCAACAGCCTCGCCAAGCCGTCAAGACCCGCGACGCTGAGACGTTTGGGGTCCTGAAGATTCATCAGAATGGGCCTGAGCCCGTTTTGCAAAAGATCTTTGGGGAGCTTGTTGGTCTGTGTGAGCACATCCTTCAGGCCAGCATTGGCGGCCTCGATAATCTCGGATGACTTGGAGTAAAGCGACTTGAAAAAGACTGCGATGATCCGTGCACGGCTTGTGTTCTGCGGAGCATTGGCAAACTCTGGGAAGGTCATTGCCATAGATAGTAGTCTGAGGCACGAGACACGGAGGTTAACAACGAGCTCTCCGTTGTTGAACTCGGCTGCTCTTGGCACCAGTGATTCGTCGTCTGCATCTACAAGAGATAGGGACTCCAACATGAGCCTATTGAGTTGGTCATTGAAAGGAACGATATCATGTCCGAGCCCCAAACAGAACGTTATGGCATCAATGAACCCAATCTGAGTCTGAGGTGGACAAGCTCGCAACGGCTTGTTGAATATGGGAGCGATAAGGCGGTCCTTGACCGGCAGGATCAATTCGTAGGGCTCTGCACTGATCACTTCTGCCATTACAGAAAGCGCGTGTTGTGCGGCTTTCCGGACATGGCGACTTAAATGCGAAAGCTCGGAGACGAAGATGCCAGATATGGCGCATAGCTTGCTCTTTTCGTTTGCAAGCGTCTCTTTCGTCAAACCGGCAGTGCATTGACGCAATATGTTCTCAAGCGTCGCCTCTGCACTTGACCGTGTGCTCGCAGGGAGGTCTTCTGGCATGTCCTTAATGACAAACATGAGCGCTCGAGTGAAGTCGATCTGCTTGTTCATGAGCCATTCATGGCCAAGATCAAGTTGCGTGGCTAAGACTTTGATTCCAAAAGCAGCGCCGGCTTTTGTGTACCACTCAGCTTGATGGCAGTTATGGCAGAAGATTTTGGCCATGTGCTGAAAGAAGGGTAATTTCGCTGCCTTCTCGACGGAGCCGAAAACCACGTTGGCGGTATCACGAACGACGAGCATCGCTTCTTCCGTAGCCAGACGAGTATTTACGTCATCCGAGGAAAAGCCATCGACAAACGCATCAGCAAGGACTCTGGTGTCCAGATGTAAAGGACCCTCCCCAGCATTGACATCAAACTCCTTCTTTTTGCGTCTCGCGTCAACCAGTGCGCGTCCGACCTCTATGACGGTGAAGTGCCGACATACATCCGCAACGAATGATGTGGCAACGGGTTTCAATTCCGATATGGTGGTTGCGAAGATGCAAGCCTTGAGAAGTTTTTGCAAAGTCAACTCTTGAGCCCTTCGCTTTCGAACAGATTTATCGCGCTCCGGTTTGTCTATGGCTTCATTGCTGACATCAAACCTGCTGGCGACAAGGTCGTTGGCCTCTAGGCGAAGCAGCGCCGCTAAGTCGTCTGGCAGGTGGTCGTACCCAATAAGGAGCTTCAGTTGAGTGCTTAAGAGCTTGAAAGACTGCTGCTTGTAGTACGAGTCCGAGGCCTTGGCAGCTGGTGTTACGGGAACCTCCAGCAGTTTTGAAATGGCAAAATCAATACCCGTATCCATAGCAAAGGCACGATCTTTATTGGAGCCATTGAGTCGAACGTCAAAGCTGGGTTCGTCGTCGGAGTAGGTTCGATAGGCTAGCTGCGGGGGACGCGTAAGGAACTTTCGATTTCGGCCACCTAATTTGCCCAGGATCCTCATCGTAGTATGAGCATGAAAGTGGCTATAAGGGTTTGGTCTCAGATGGTCCCAAAGCGCAGTCATTAGTTCGTCCATGATCGGCGCCATGATGGGGTCTAGATAATCCGCGGTCAAGTTATCCACGCAGAGTTCTAGAGTCCGAAGGCCTTGGCCGACCAGATCTGATCCTGCACGTAAAGCCACCACGAGGGGTTTCATCAAGTGGTTGAGGTGAGGTAACAAGTGACTGAGTCGTGCAGGCACTGTTAAGGTCAATTCGACATAAAGGTCTCGTTCAGTCTTTTTCCGAGCACCTTCTAGCAGGTTGTTGAAGGTCTCCAAGAGCATTTCCAGCAAAGGCAGTATCTCCTTGTACAGAAGCTCAAACCGTCCACCTCCAATGCTCCTAAATAGCGACCGGAGCAGCAGGAAGTAGTTCAGTGGCTCCTCTGCGGTAACTGATAGCTGAACACATTTGGTGACGATTTTGGTGACGTGGGGGTGTAGCACTTGCTCATTCTGTTGAGAGAAGAGTGTGACGGCCATGAATGACAGTTTAAACATCCTCAACAGTATCGAAGACCTGATCACATCCGCTATGCCAACTTCCTCAATCTGATCCATAAGATACTGCAGGACCATACCGGCGAAAGCAGGTGATGTGGCCTCGCTAGCAAGGAAAAATTGCGGCAAATGAAGAAGGGCAGTGTGCTCAAACATCAATTCATGGAGGTGTGGTATCTCTGTCTGAAATACTTCATGAAATGTCGCAGTATCGATACAGTGGAAGACCGTACCAAAACTTTCGAGAAGTTCTTTCTCTTCCCGGCTCATCTGACCCATATAATGGCTCGCAAGAAACTCGACCGGCGAGTTGTAATGGGTCTCTTGTGGAGGCGTCTCGGTGTTGTAGTAGCGGAACACGCGCGCGCCCTCGTGGAAGAGCTTTGTTATCACTCGTACTTCTTCAGCGTTATAGCCAAAGGAGACCTCCGACCAGTTCACAGGCGTAATGCTAGAATCAATGTTCAGGCTCGGCGGGTTACACGTCTTGAGCTGGTAGAACATGTTCTTCAGGCCATTGACAAGATTTTTGAACAAGAACTTGTTATCAGCCACGGGATCGGCTGCTCTGTCTCTTGGATTCGAGGTTTTGATGGGTGCGGCGGTGAATATGTCAATCTCATCCCAATCTGGTGGGCTCTCTTTGTCGGCCAGATAGCTCTCAGAGCTACCGTCGCTCTGATTCGCGTATTGCTGGCTCAACTTGACAGCATTCGGGTATTGGTGGTTCATTGCTGCGAATTTGTCTCCGATTGCATCTAATATCATGATGAGAAAGTATCGAGCGTCATCCTTGTTGTCGAGTTTCGTAATACTCTCGGCCATGTTAAGGAGTAGCTTGGCGCTCATGGTCTGGAAGCTAGTGCCGGGAAAGTTGTCATGCAGGTTGCGCGTGTAGACCTCCACGGTGCGACGAATCTGGTCACGGTTTAAGGACTCTCGGACGTGATGAATCAAGTCCGCCAGCATGCTATATGCCAAGGGCCGCATTGTCTCGTAAACCGTCAGCCCGTCTCCGATCAGAGTTCTTTCGTCAAGTAGTTCATCTATCTTTGGAAGGAAAATCTTGCGGTAGTTGAAATTGATGATGTGTCTGATGGCCACTAGGAGCTCTTTCCGGGCACTGGACTTTTCTCGTGGACAATCCTTCAACAGTCGAACGACGACGCCGGGAAGCGTGGGTAGGAAGTCCGCGAGTTGTTGTGCGTATACCCTCAGGAGGTACGCCAGAAAACTCATAGTCTTCACCTGGGCTGTGATGAATTCTCCAAAGGCTGCCCTATTTTTGATCTCCTTGCAGACGCCGGTAAAGACTTCATGCTTAGCTGCTGCCTCCGTATGAGCTCGTTCTTGGGGCTTTGCCTGAAGGAGCAGAATGCCCTTGATCAAGGGCACAAACTTCTTGACATTTGCAGACACAGAGTTCCGATGGACTTGGAAGATTGATACGACGATGATTGGACACTCTGCGAGAACCTTGAACGATTGCATTCCTTTCGCAAGGAGCGGGGGGTCTTTCTTTTCGGCGCCCAAGTCTGAGACGGCTGTGGCAGGTGAACCTGGCCTTGGAGACTGCGAAGGTTGGTTGTGGTGGCTGTGATTCGTAGGGTTGTCGAAAGTATCGTCTACGACCTGTTCCATCATCTGAAACATCTCCTGGATCAGATCCAAGAACGGCTGGACTTTTGACGCTGTTGCGATCATCTGATGTCGTTCAAGGTCCATTATGGTCTTCATACACAGCACAGCATTATCCTCGTTTTCAACGCGCACTAGATCCATCAAGGTGTCCACGATGTCGGCAGCGTATGGCTCAATTTCGGGAGAGTTCATGTGAAGTCGGTGGAGAATCTCAAGAACTTGGTTGCGCAAAAGCTGTTGGAGCAAGAGCGGTCAGTCTTAGCATGGGCGAAGAACAGCATCTGACACTCACATGGTCCGGGTGCGTAGCCCGAAACTCCGGCTCTCCCTCTAGTATCTTCTTGAAAACTGGCCATAACTTCGACAAGAATTTGTGGTATGTCGCGGGCGCGCAAAGACTTTCGATTGAATCACGCAGTTCAGTCGCAATGTTCTGTTTAATCTTCGTTTCTAGAACAAGATGAAATCAGCCGAGAGAAAGGCATGCAAGAATGCTGGAAGTGTTCTACCGATTGTGGGATCACCCAGCTTGTCCTTATAGATGTCGATTGTCTTCTCCATCTTGACGATGGTGGCCGGGCTTCTATCTTTCCCTCCTATCTCTGTCCTCACACCTCTTCAGCTGGTAGAAGAGAGTAGCACCAGACCCTCTTCGTACGTTCAAGTCGATCATGGGGAAAAATTGATCTGCAGAATCACTGAGTTGATGACCGCCAGGCTGCCCCGTGTGTACGTAAACTTGGGTTGCGAGGCGAGACAGAGATCAAGAGTTCATCAGTGATACATAGTCAATGCCGTAAGGTCGTGAGCCCCTCAAATGATTGTGCAATAAGGGGAACTTTGTTGGATTTGTTTGTCCAGCGCGAAGGGTTCGCGAAGCCTTGCAGAACGCCAGAAAGTTTGGGGGCATCCGCATCGCCAAATGCTCCCCGCTAAATACGGGACTATCCACTAGCGGCCGATCCGGAAAATCAGTATCTCCGTTCTTTTATCTTTTCCCATGGTTCTCTGAAAAGGCCCAGGCCGCAGCACGACCCAAAAATTGTAGATACGTAGACTTTGATGGTCGCTCTTTCATCACACGTTGACATGAACAAGGCAGCAATGGGTGTTTGAAAATTCTAGCTAAACAATGGCCAGGCGCCAAACTGCATGTAGGCTTTTCCATACCCATACAAATGTCTAAAAGGGCCAATACAACCGTTCCCCGGGTTGCTTCACGACCTATTGAAACGATCCGGATCAGACATCGACGAGCTGCGATTTACACCAAAATGAGAACTAGCTCGCTTGCTGTGCAACTACTTCCCATGCATATTCTGCGAGCTCCGTGAAAAAAACACCTCTCTAATGCCGTCGGTCTGCCAAGGAGATTCGTGGCCAACAGGTTCAAGTCATGAATTTATGGACGGAGTCACATTTGCTTCTCCAGAATTCGCCCGGCTCCGCCGTGGTCGATTTTCACCACTTCCAGTGGCCCGATGGCGTTTCGAGTCATCCAAGGACCCATGGCGACGTCTCTGGGAAGGCGAACAAGAGACGTCAGAACGAGTTCAGTTTACTGTAACAACAGACGAGTTCGGTTTAGCCAATGAGAGTACAAGGAGAGGCGAAAAAGCCCTAGACAAAACAAAAGTACGAAGTCAAAGAAAAGCTATGCCTCAACGCACCGAAGTCGGCTTGTTGCCATTGACTGCATCGTCATGCAGTTTTAAGGCGTCCAGACGCTTCTGGCTGTCTTGCGTAATTTTGTCGGACTCGAATTTGGAATTTACGGCGTTCGCAGCTGCAGGGGCGCCTAGGCCACTTTTCATTTTGTTGGCTTGCTCCGCCAGCTTGTCCCACTTGCTCTTTCGAGCTTGCTCTCGTGCCTCTGCGCTGTTTTGTAATTCTGTGTAGTCGTGGGAGCAGTCGTCAAAAAGTTGTGGATTTATCTCCATGAAGAGTTTCATTGCGTTGTATACCATCCCATGGATGGTCCTGCTCGTAGTCAGATGATGAACTCTTGCATGATCTGTAAAAGGATCACAAACCGATTCCAGTGGCCTTTCGAGTTCTCATACAGGGGTGCGAACATGATGGGTAATATAGTCTCAACGTTGTCGCTAACCAGATTGCAGAAGTACTCATTATTCCAGAAGTACAAGGCACGTTCGGCGACCTTGCAGCGGGAGTCAGTTCCAGGCTATCGGGAGTTCAGACGAGTGCTACTCACTTGGAAATGAGGACTGGCCACGGATTTTGCCAGTTGATTGAACAAAGGCTCCTGGACTTTGGCGAACTCTGCGGGGTCCATCACCTCAAATATGTCTTCCACCTCATTAAGAAACATGACCTCTTTTGTGCTGTTCACCTTTGGCCAGTAGCGGAGAAGGCCCAAGACCACCTGCAGTGTCGTTTAGTAAAGCATTAGCAAATTGTGCAAATCTTTGACTCACTTCCTCGGTCAGCGCAGCATCCTTCTCCAGAAACTGCACGATACAATACGCTAATTGAGGGTGGTACATGCTCAAACTCTTCACCTTGTGCAGTGGAATCAGTACTCTTGTAAGAAACAATTTATGCTCTTCTTTGAGTGGCAAAGCGAAGCCATTAATGATTGAACCCAGGATTTCGAGCAACTCCGCGATACCGTTGAAGCGTTCAGTCTCGTATACGAATTGGAAAAATACGTTGTTGATCGAGCGTCTGATGTATGAGCGGAGGTTGAGAAACTTTCCATAAATCCGATGGAGGGTGGTCTTGAGAAAATCTCGTTCGCGCGGATCTTCCGAATCGAACAATTCAAGAAGCTGAACTTGTTAGCCAGGCACGCTTAATTTTCAATTGCCGATTGCTGCCTACCTGCAGTACAAACTGGTGATCAATATACGCCTTGGCAATGTTGGTGTTGAAATCTTGGCTCTCGATGAATCTCAAGAAGAACTCGTACACAACTTGAATGTGAGGCCATGCAACTTCCAGAACAGGCTCGTCTTCCTCAGGGTCAAAAGCTTCACCCTGCGGATTGACAGGTGGCGGAACAGGGCGGAACAGATTCTTGCTGAACATATCGACCACTCTTGGGTACATCGGCTCGGTGATGACTGATCGATTGTTTGCGACATAGTCGAGTAGTTCGTGTAGTGCCAATCGTTTGATTTCCTTCGACTTCATGTCTGCAGTTTGATCATTGAAGTCGAAGATGATGTTGCACTGGTCAATCTTCTGCATAAAGAGCTCTTGTCGGCGGTTGGGCGGCACTTCGTGAAAGCCGGGAAGCTTCTCTAATTCTCGTTCGCGCTGATTGGAGATGTCAAATCTCGAAGAATGCTGCCGCTTAGGTGTTCTGATGCCTTCTGGTACATCCTTGGGGGTGGTTTGCAAGCGATCGAAGAGGAGAGACTTCTGTCCAGCTTTTGGAGGTGCAAGGTCGTGAGGCATCGTCTCCGTGGCGCCTGGTCCCGGTACGTGCTAGTGGACAAAAATGGTCAGCTTTTCAGGACAAGCACACAGCGAGGAGATCTCCCACATACCGGCGCGCTCGGACTGATTACAACAGTGGGTGCCAAATGCCCAGGTCTCCCAGGTGTGCCTGGGCCATCGATGCCCGATTGTTGAAGAGCATTGGGCGGCTGTGGCATGAAACGATGTCCAACAGGGGGGGGATTTGGAAGTCCTTGCGGAGCATGATTCGCTTGGAGACTTCCTGTCTCTGCAGGGGGGGCCCTGCTTCTTATATCGCTGACGTTTGTGGAAGATGAGGTTGGAGTGCCGACATTTGAGTTATTGGGAGAACGAGAGTCGGAGCCGCCCAGAGTAGTTCCTTGTGACGACGGCGACGCAGTCCCTGATGTTGAGTCTTTCTTCTTTGAGGATTTGTCCTTATCTTTCGTCCTCGACAGCTGCTCGTGCTGGACAATCGTCAGTAATAGTCATCAAAATACGATCCAGCTCGTCGAATCAACTCGGCACGCGCTGGTGAACAGAAACCCGAATCAACTTACCACCCTCTGCCTAAAGCCCTTCATATTGAGACAGCAAGCGTGTAGTAGGTCGTGGAATTGTGTTCAAGCTCAACCGGCCCTTTCATTCGTGGGGGAGGGGGTGCGGTCAACTGCGGGATTTTGTATGGGATCCGTTAGAATCAGAGGGAGATGACAGACGCGCGCTGATTCGATTGACGAAGACAATGACCGGATAGAGGCAGTAGGGGGAGGTGAAGGATTCGCGTAGCAGGTCATTCGCTCATTGTAGCCATGAAAGTGAAAGATCGCTAGCACGGTCGGCGTGAACACGGCTATCATGGCATGCAGGTTAGTTGATCCCGAGCGCCATACCGGAGAAGGGAGGAATCTACCATCGAGAGAAGTGCACGAGAGTAGGGGTTGCCTTTTGGTATTGAGACGGGGTTGCTGTCGTCGCCGGGCGTGGACTGAGTCGAGGCTGGACCAGCAATTGAGCGCAGGCGATTGGGTCGCGAGCGAGATGCTCTCAGGCGGGGCCCTCGACTTTGCCGCTAAATTGAGCGCCAAGCATTGCTTGTTTGTGATTCCTCGAGTCACTTGCCTACAAACATCTCGTTCAGTAATGTGTAGGGCAATGTCATAGTAATGGGGCTGAGAGGACGTGCAATACCGTGAACTCGAGCTTGATTCGCAGGGAGCTACTCATCCGTTGCCGCTATCCAAGTGACGTCGTCCCCTTGATCAATCTTAATTCTTACATGATCCTGCCCTGCGAGAAGCTGGCAAGCTCTTGGAGTAGGGTTTTTGTAAGGCTTCGGCAAGAGGCGTCCCAAAGTATCACAAGCCGCACTCCATAACTACTGGTGGCTTGAGAGATCTGGAGGACTTCTAGAAGCCGAATGACGTTCCTGTTGGAAATAGATGAACCGTCTTCCGGTTTACATAACCACTCTCTATTGTACTTGGTGCCCTGAGGCTGCCTGACTCGGCTTTTCATTCTCTTCTGTTCCTGGGACATTTGAGATCCCCCACTAGCACTGTTGTTGTCAGAATGCGATCACATCCTGGAGGGCGTGACAATGTGGCTCCCTGGTACCGAGTCCCTGGCAAGACTGCCATCTCGGTGGAGCATCCATGCATCGTCAAGAACGTCGACAAGGCCATATGCATGCTCGGTGGCTCACCAGCCATCGCGCAGATCCTCGAAAAAGACTCTGAGAAGCCTATGGGTCTCAATTTCCACCCAGAAGACCCAGCCGCCAGGCCTCTCCTGTCAATCAATGCCACAACCAACAACATCCTCCTGAAGATTACCGTTCCGAAGCGCACAGGGCGAAAACGAAAACGAGGCTCAGCCGACCCCTTCATATACGACGAAAAACACGCCTCTCCTCGAGAAGATGCCCGCTACCTCCTCAGATCCCTTAACGACAACCCCACTACCTATGACCTCGAACCCATCGCCACCATCCCCTCCACTCACCTCTGGCGCACAATGCCCGACTTCGTATACTCCACAACCACATCCCCATTCTTCAACAACTTCCGCTCCTCCATCCTCCCTTTCACCTACCCCGCTCTCAAGACCTACAACCTCGACCTCACCCAAGCTACCTCTACCACCTCCACCGAAATTATCCCCCCTCCCATCCTCTCCACCGCCTCCATTCCCCACAACTACGCCTACCGCCAAAACCCCGCCGTTAAGACCATCACCGACCCCCTCACCGGCGCCAAAACCCTTCGCAACACCCAGGCCGCCATGAAAGTCCACACGTGGCAAGTACAATACGACACGCGCCCCTACCCCACCACGCTCCCACTTCAAGCAACCCCACTCTCCACCCTCCCTCACAACTTCCAAGGCCTTGTCTACATACTCAGCTCTTTCTTCTCCACCCGTCCCATCTGGACTCGCCGTGCCCTCCTTAACCAGCTCCCCCTCAATGCTCCTGTCTTCCTCACTCGTTACGCTCTCGCCTACGTCAGTTTCGCCATCCGCTCCGGCCCCTGGCGCGACACCTACTGTCGCCTAGGTGTCGATCCCCGCTCCGACCCCAAATACCGCAAATACCAGTCCGTCCTCCTCCAGCTCGTCCCCTCAAAAGGCCCCCGCACCTCCGCCACCAACACCACCAACACGAACTCCATGAACCTCGACGCCGACGCAATTGCTTACGCCCGCTCCTGGTCCCGCTCCCCGGACCGCAACTCCCACATCTTCACCGGCACTGGCGCCGTCCCACCCGACGGCAAAGCCTGGCAGCTCTGCGACCTGCACGACCCTCATCTCAAAACCCTCGTCGATATCCCGGAGCTCCATCTCCGCGCAAAGTGCGAGGATCGCTATTTCGGCTGGTATCCAAACGGCACACAATCCAAGATCCGCATTCTGCTCAAGACGAAAGTCGACGTCATGATGGAGGGCATGACGCTGGAAGACATGGGCTTGTCCGAGGCGCAGATCATGCGCTTCGTCAATCTGCCCGAAGACTGGAGTCCAGAACACGCGGTCTCGCGCGGTGGCGAGGTCGTGGATCCAACCGTTGCCTATCTAGGCCCCAACCTCAGGGAGAAGGAGAAAGCTGGGACTATCAACAGGCGGGAGCTGATCATGGCGAGCGCGTACAGGAGCATGTGTCGGGCGAAAGATGGCGACCTGCCCGCGAGTTGTGGGAGGCTTAGCAAGAGCAAGCCGGAAGTCAGGGAAAGCTACATAGGACCTAGACACCGTGAGTTGGGCACTGGGACGTCAAGAACGGACGTCAATGAGCGCACGGAAGAGTTGGAGGATGAGGATGAGGAAGAGCAAGATGTGCTGGAGGGGTTCGAGGAGCCAGAAGGAGAAGGTGAGGGTGAAGGCGATGCAGATGAGGGGCAGCTAGGCACCAGCATCATGGCGGATGATGAGCGTGGTGGTGCAATGGACATGGATGTGGAAATGGAGGCTCAGCTAGATGGTAGTCAAGACTACGAAGATGATGATGGGGACGAGGGGTCTTGATCGCATGGATGATGACAAACAGTAGAACGTCACCTATGTCGAGGCAATGACAGAAAATACCCATAAAGCACAATGCTAAGTATTCAAGAACTATCCGATAGGATTACACGGCTTTGTCAGGGTGATTGACAATGATAATCGCATTGACAGCCCGGACACCGAACTCCGGCAATACCACTCAGCAATTCGCCCCCCCTTCCCCAGAATAGCAAATAGAAATACAATAACACCAACAAGGGAATGGAAAGATGAGGATCGCTTGGGCGGTGAGCGAAGGTTCAATGTAGGTAGGTTTTGGAGCAAGTGGCCATCCAGTCCGTATTGTATGTCGGGGTAAGGAGCATTGCCATCGAGGCGGTCTGTACTGAGGGAAGAGAAGTCAACCGTTTAAATAGCAAAGATGCTATCCCCTGCCTCTTCCCTCTCGTCCTTTGCACTCTCGCTCTCCCAGATCTCAATGTCTGCAAGCTCTTGTGCAGCTGCAGACTTGTCATCTGTCTCGCCAACATTGTAACTGTCGGCAGATGGTACGGAGCTTGCCAGCAGTGAGCTGAGGTCAACTGCATTGCTAAATCTCTCTGGTTTGGAGACAGTTTCGGCTTCGAATGTAAAGTCACTTGGCATCTCTGGGACGGCTACCTGGTCAATCGGAGATTCCTTCTCCGGTCCAGTGACATCGTCTTGGACCAGCACAACAGATGAGGCGTCCAGTCCCTCTGGGTAGTAGTCTGCAGCATTGAGGTCACCAAGCGGAGTCCGTGGCTCATCTGTCATCATATCCTTCCTTGAACTAGGCACTTTGCTGGAGGCGGACAATTGAGACGCCGTGCCAGAAGGAACTAGGACATCGCTTGGAGGGACATTCTCCTTGCCACGGTCAGCTCGATCTCTGGCCTTGCTCTCGTCATCAGAAATGTCAAGTATAGTAGCCGACTGCGTCATCGTCCACTCGTTGACAGTGTATTCCTGCTGTTCTTCCGTCTCCTCGTAAATGTCGAAGAACCATGACTTTGGTGTTGATTCCTCGATCGTGCGTATCTTCTTGGACTTTTTGTGAGCAAGAGTCCCACTCAACGCAGCAGCGATAGACAAATGCGGTGATTTTGTGCCGAATTGAGGAGGGGCAAAACGCTTCCGTGGCAGAGTACCTTGATGCTTCGATCTGGTGGGCGAGCGTCCTGCAGCGGCAGGTGCAGAGGCTGGAGCAACGACTTTGCTAGTGTCGAGTCGAGGAGTCAGGGTGGGTGTAGTCAACGGTCGAGTTTTTATGGATGGAATTGTTGTCAGGCTGTATCTTGCAGATTTCGAGGTAGTCACATCATCCCCAAAGTCAGTACGCTTGCGCTTATTGAGAGACTTGAGGATGTTTGGATCGACATTTTCAGAATCAGAATTATCAGGAGAAGCATGTCGTCTCTTCAAAGAGGGTGCAGAAGGAGTGGAGAGAGCTGATCTTTGTAAGTTTATTAGCCTAAGAAGGGTCCTTTGCAAACCTACCATTCTGACAGTTCTTGACGCTCTGGAGGCTGCGAAGCTTGGAGCCATCTAGGATACCGAACGGCTGTCTGGCCGGTGTGGCACTCAACGGGCCCAGTGCCGCCATTGTAGGATTCGTGAGCTGAGGAATTGGAGGTATCTAGCGTTCAGAGAGGGAAACAGTTTGACGCTATGGCAAGGCAGTAGCTATTGCAGTCGTAAACTTTCGGTGTGGCGTGTTGTTGATCAGGTCCAGATGTAGCAGACAAACAAAACAAATTCAACGATAGGATGGTTTTCGGTAACAATGGATCAACGAAGGCGAGGAAGTTGCCTGTCCGTTGACTCCTCGCGTCACGAATGACAATGCTTGAACGAAGTGTTCGGCAGCTATGCACGTAAGTACTTCCAGCTGTTCCAAAGGAGTTCGACGTGGTATTCGAGGGTGATCGAGCCTCTATCAAGGAAAGCCTAAAGAACGAGAGGCTGAAATCGAGGGCGGGCAAGGTGTATATCCAGCTTTCGAGCCGAGACCAGGCCCGAGAGGAGCAGGGAAGAGCAGGCTCTGACCGTGAACGCGGGTCCACCTACGTGCGTGACTGGCGACAGATGAGGATCTAGTCGGCATAGGAAGGAGGATGTCGAGGACATGAGGAGGGTTACTCTAGCGTGATGGGCTACTGCATGTATATCTGCTGGGCCAGAGGCTTTTCTTGTACAGCCTCAGGCAGTAATTGGATAAGAAACCTGGTTCTTTGGAATTGGCGTAGCCTGATCAAGGGGTCGTGTTAGAAAGGAAGACGCCAATGCAACCGGCTGCAGCGAAGACGCGTTTTCGGCAAAGCGCAATCACACCTTACGCGTCTTGCTGAGAGGTTCAATTGACCAGGCAGCAGATTGTCACCGAGATGTCTGCCGAGCTGACAGCTGCTTTTCGTTTCAAGAAGATCCTTTACGATGCTCGCAGAACATACATTTTACATTCAGCATTTTCACGTATTCTTTGTCAATAGCATGTTGGAGTTTGTGGGACGCATTGTTTCAAAACTCGGGCGGTTCTGGAATGACGTGACCAATTGCAGGTGTTGATTGCTATTTCCATGCTACGTAAAAATGGCCAACTTTTCGGTCGTCCACTGGATCATTGTATCATCGATGACCCGACGCGATCTTCCTACGCTGCCTCAGGCTCGTGTTCTCTTTCATAATGCACGTCGAAAATGCTTCAAGTATGGCGGGGCCGAGTGCCTGACGGACTTGCTTGCAATTTTTTATGCCTATCATCCCAAAAGATCTGTTTAACAGTCTAAGACTGGTTGTCTCAGGACGGCGATGGCAAATTTCGACCTTTTTCGAGTCGTTTTGCGCCTGTGCGGTGGACCGCGTGTGTCAGTCATGTCCTGTCGGAATACCCTCAACCAGACGTACATTCTCTCCAGTTGAAACCCCTCTGCCCTGTTCCGCTATTCCCATGGTCCAATATCGATTCCCTGAGATGAGCAGCTCTTTGGCGTTTGGAAGTAAGACGACAGGGTATTATTGTTCGGACGCTCACTCATAGCCCCAAGGTATGCTCTGCATAGCCCCCTTTCTTTGCACGCACTTCGCTGCGGCTGCATTCGCTGCCTTGATTGCCTCCTCGATCGGGAAGGGCGGTGGTTCCTTCGCCGGATCATGCGTTATCACACCTGACGACCCTCCCGTCCACCTGGCAAGGGCCGTGGCGAAGCGACCAACAAATGTATCGCCTGCTGCTGTCGTGTCCACCACCTTGTTGACCTTGATGCCTGGCACCAGACCACTTTCCGAACAGCCCCTAGAATAGAAAACGCCCTGGGCACCCAAAGTTACGATGATGGTGTGGACCTTGGCCTCGTGGAACAGCTTTGATATTTGCTCAAGATTTGGCCGATCCAGAGTGAGTCCCCCACCTAATGATCCCGCCCAATGAGCTGCTTTACCTGGCATTCCTTTGAGAACCTGCACTACCTCTGTCTCATTCATAACTAAGACATCAACTTGAGATAGGTGTTTCAGTGGGATGCCCCCTTCGAAAACAGGGGCTGGATTGAACACCACTTTCGTATTGTGGGCAGACAAATTGGACTTGCTGTAGTCGAGAATAGCGAAGACAGTCTCCTGTGGAATCTCTCCTTGCAACACAATCACCTGAGGCTGTGGATCCTTAAATGCTCTAGCAACAATTTCCTCCTTCTGGCACATGCCGTCATGGTTTGCGCCTGGGACGACAAGAATCCTATTCTCGCCATTTGCACCATCGTCTACGATGATAGTAGCTGTGCCTGTCTGGCCTTTCGTCTCTGTAATACCATCACACGACACGCCAGCATCCCTCAACGTAGGCTCGATCAAGGCCTTGTAGTGGTGGTCACCTTCGCCGACGGCCCCGATCATTTCGACCCTCACATCCTGCTTGTCCTGAGACGCAAATGACGCACGACCGCACGCCACAGCCTGGTTTGCCCCTTTGCCTCCGGCGTTCACAGAAAATGAAGTTGCAGTAAGGGTTTCACCAGGGCCTGGAAACCGTGGTGTATTGGTTGTAAAATCGACGTTGATTGAGCCAACCACTCTGATGAGAGGCTGGGAGTGGGCAGCCATTTATCAAAACCACTTAGTCGACAAAGGGTTTTGGGTCTACTGGGACTTTGATCGCTAAGGAGGTCTCTTGATTTGGTCGAAATGAAACGTTTACGGCAGACTGGTCTGCAATAAAGAAGCAGAGGACATTTGCCCAATGCAGGATAGTGAGTTTCGAGCCAATGCAAATACCAACGGAATCGGGGCTCGCCGATGACGCAGTTAGCCCATATGCAATATAAGGGCCACCCTCTTTGGCCGTCATTTTCAACAGAATGACCCTTGACATAACAGCCAATATGAAAGGGATATTTTCAGCACAGTGCTCAACTGTCTACATCAGTGATGACGACAGCATGTCAACCGGTAAACTCGTAAAGTGAGTCTAGAATGAATAAGCTCCAGCTCCTGCAAAAAGGTAGCACACAGGGTTCGTTTCGGCAACTTGCATTTCTAAGTCTTTTGAAGAAACTGGGAGGCGGCTTTGGTCGCTTAGAACATACTCGAATACACCAGGCAAGATCTGACTTCTAGGAGGAACTCTATCCCATATCGTTCTCGGATTGACTCAAGCTGCGCTAACCACTATGACTCTGGCAAAGCTCCCTCTAAACGTCAGGAACCTGCTCAAAGACTATGTCGGCGAATTTCGGCTGAAAGAACTACCAGCGTCCTTCACCCAGCGAACTCATACTGGCCTCCACTTTACTACACAAGGCGTTCCTATCAAATACAAGCACAGGGTCACTGGCGAGACCTTGAAAGTCGATACTTACCCTTGGAAGAGTGCCAATAAGCTACAGTCAGTGGTCGTTGCTTCTGGTAGGAGTTTACAAGAGCCCGTTATCATCGTCCCGGCGCAGAGAGGCGGCACAGAACTCAAGATATGGAAGGGGGAAAAAAGTAACATTGACGACGACGCCGTACCTTGCCCTATCTATAAGGAATTCGGCAGAGGCAGGTTTGGTGAGCTCACTGGTATGAGGTTGCAGTCGTGTCCACACAGCTTGCCCCCAACTGATTTTCAACTGAACAGGTCGGCACGTTTCCTCGGTGCCATCCAACCCTATTGTTCGTGACGACAAGGGAGACGTAACACTTTGTCGCTGTGGCCGCAATACTCCAGAAGGGGAAATGGTCCTGTGTGAAGAATGTGACACATGGCAACACATTGTCTGCTATTATCCAAGTGAGGTAGTTCCAGCGGTCCATTTCTGCGAGGACTGCGGATTAAAGTACCTGGATGCGAGGCGAGGTGCGAAGCGACAGAAGCTCGAATCCCAGTCGGCCTCCCCGAACTGTAATGTGTCCAATGCCATGAAAGCGCAGTCTTCTGACCGGTTTGTGGCTCAGACCATCTCCAACCGGCGTCAGGGCACCGCCAGCCTAGATCTTGGTTCTCCGGGCATTCCAAACGTTATTCCCACAATTGGCGAGCAAGAGAGCTGTTCCGGTGACGAGCCAGTGATCTTTACAAGCTCAAAGAAGATTGCAAGAGATAATTTCGAAACTAGTCGAGCAACCACAACCAAGATTGGCACCACAGCAGCCACTGGAGGACGCCAGCAGACCGCGTCAGGCGCAGCAAAATCTGGAGCTTCTATCGTGGACCTCGTCGGCGACACCGAAGTCGACCATGTCAAGGTCAAGATCGAACCTTATGATGACCAGTCACTCGAAAATGCCAGCACTCTATTCTCGCAATATATGACAACAGCGGCCTCTTCAGTAACTGATATCTGCACACTTCCCACAATACCTAACTGTCCTATGACGCCCACGTCTACAGCCCCAACAACGACGCCGCAACCTACCTTCCTAGGTTATTCACCTCTGAGGGCTGGCACCACTCCTGAGCTAGTCAACAACGCAACCACATTCGTCTTTCTTGACAGCCAAAATCGAGAATTACGGCGTCGTACCTTTGAGGATCTTGGCGGACGCCTGAATGTCGGGACCCTATTCGGCCAAGCGATTCGAGCTGACTTGATTGACAAGTTCGACGAATCCGCCATCTTGTCTGTTTCCATCAGTGGCTTCGACGAGAAATTCGACATACCAAAGTACGACAAGCCGGATTTCGCGAGGTTGATGCAGAGAATCCAGGCGGCTGGCCTTTGTATGGTGGAAGTCAGACTTTCCTGAGGCAAGAGAGTCTTTGGCTGTTCTTGGCTGACCCTCAGAAATCAAATGAGGCCGGCGAACAGCACTGAGGTGGATGTGTGCTGGGGAGATTAGAACCGACTCAGCGACAGGGTACGGTCATTTGGGATCAGCTTCGGCGCAGGATACCAGGCATCGCAAATGGTGGGATGTAAATGCCTTGATTCAAACAATGAGTTAACACCGACAGTGCTACGGAACCTATGAAAGTCACTTGCAACACTACTTGTTGTGCTCGCCGAGACACATGAAATGCTCCAGCCCTGTATCCCTCCCTAGTGTACCTTAGCTAAAACCAGAACAATATGCTTGAACCAAAACTCAATCGCGACTAAGGGGAGCTTTGAAGATACTTTTCGATTTGCTTTTCTGATGGTTGAGATATATACAAAAGGCCGTCTTGTACATGGCGTCTTGCTTGTGCAGCACTCGAGCCCAGCACCACCCGACGCATCGCACGATGGAGTCCTGCACACCGGTCAAAGGATGTGGAAGCTCGCCTATCTCGAGCCAGCCACCAACCTGGCCACTATGCCCCATTCATTCCGCATCAGTAATACAGCCGTGGCTCGCATCCTGCACCAACTTCGCATATTTCCCCAATGTCCCTCTCTTGACCCTCGGCTCCATCCTGCCCTCCCCAACCTCCCACTTCTCCTTCCTTACCACCAACACCTCCGGCTCCACCAAGAGATTTAGCTCCCTACTCTCTGCATCAATCTCAATCACATCCCCATCCTCCACCAGCGCAATCGGCCCGCCCTCCATTGCCTCCGGCACAATATGCCCGATCAAAAACCCATGACTCCCGCCACTGAACCTGCCGTCCGTAATCAGCGCTACGTCTTGTCCAAGCCCGGCCCCCATAATCGCCGAGCTTGGTTTCAGCATCTCCGGCATCCCTGGCCCGCCCTTGGGCCCCTCATGCCGTATCACCACCACAGTCTTCTCCCCCTTCTTAATCTCCCCCCGCTCCAGCGCCTGGATAAACAGATCCTCCGCATCATACACCTTCGCCTTACCCGTGAACTTTGTCCCTTCCTTCCCCGTAATCTTTCCCACGCTCCCGCCCGGCGCCAGTGTGCCTCTCAGAATCTGGATGTGGCCCGTCTTCTTTATCGGGTTGCTGAATGGCCGGATGATCGTTTGGTCCGATGGGAAATCCGGCACCTTTTCGACGTTCTGCGCCAGCGTCTGGCCCGTGACAGTCATCCCGTCGCCTTTAACGACGCCCTCTTTGAGCAGGAATTTGATTAAAGCAGGCGTCCCGCCAATGTTGTGTAAGTCCGCCATGACGAACTTCCCACTCGGTTTTAGGTCTGCGAGGAAGGGCGTGCGGTCGCTGACGGTCTGGAAGTCGTCGATGGTGAGCTTGATGCCAACGGAATCTGCGATTGCGATCAGATGTAAGACGGCATTCGTCGAGCCGCCGGTGATCATGATGAGCACCATGGCATTCTCGAAGGCTTGGCGTGTGAGGATGTCGGAGGGTCTAAGGTCGAGCTTCAAGAGGTTTTTGATTGCGCCGCCGGCCGCAAGACATTCAAGCTGCTTGGCTTTCGACTCTGCCGGGTTCGACGAGCTGCCGGGGAGCGTCATGCCCATGATCTCGATGGCGGACGCCATCGTGTTGGCGGTGTACATGCCGCCACATGCGCCTCCACCAGGACAGGCGTGGCGGATGATGTCGAAGCGCTGCTCTTCAGTGATCTCACCGCTTAGGAACTGGCCATAAGCCTGGAACGCGGAGACGATGTCGATGTCGGCGTTGTTTTGGGTCTTAGCGCAGCCTGGGTTGATGGTTCCACCGTAGACCATAATAGAGGGGCGATTGACGCGGCCCATTGCCATCAGCACACCCGGCATGTTCTTGTCGCATCCTGGCAGTGAGATGTTCGCGTCGTACCATTGCCCTTGCATGACTGTTTCTATCGAGTCGGCGATCAGGTCTCTTGACTGAAGACTGTAGCGCATCCCCGTAGTGCCCATAGAAATACCATCTGACACGCCTATCGTATTGAATTGCATTGGGGCAAGCCCGACTTTGGAGACGCTTTCCTTCACAATATTGGACAGCTGCATGAGATGCATATTGCAGGGGTTCCCGCTGTACCAGACTGACGATATCCCGATCTGCGGCTTGTTCATGTCTGACTCTGAGAGGCCAGTTGCGTAGAGCATTGCCTGCGAGGCACCCTGGGATTTCGGCTGGGTGACATGGCGCGAGACCTTGTTGAGGCCAGGAGGAAGATCAGAGGAGGACTCGGCATACTGAGCTCGGAAAGAGGAGAAGGGTCTTCTGTAAACTTGTCAATAGAGATCACCGCTGGGTTTACAGAGTTGAGGAACCTTTGTAAAGGGGAGAGAGCTTTTCGATGAGAATGACGGGCTAGCCGACTACAGCACCTTGCTGTGGACATAGTATGGGTTGGATGCGCGTTGCAGAATGCTGCGGCTAATCCAATTGGACCAAGAACACCTCCTCACAATTGTTGTCGACACTCCAGCTTGCGGACGTTGTTTCAAATCCCACTAAGGGCCGCAGAACGAGAGGCTTCACGAACTACTTCCCATGCAGCTTCGCAGGATCCCGCTGTGAGTCGATGTGATTCCTGATCGGACTTCCCACCGCAGCTTGGATTCTAGGGGAAATGGAGACGGACTGAACCAAAATTTACTTTTCTTCTTAGTGCTGTACTGCTCCAGCACTACTATACCTGAAAGAAGCCAAAGAGATCTATTGTTCAAGTCTGACTACAGGGAAAGGTTCTCGAATGAAATATGGCAACCGTCGGACTTGTGTAAATTGGAGGGCACACTTTGAAGGAGTGTGACTCCAATTTCGTCAGTCTCAAAGCTCAAGCTATTCTGACACTTCTCACCGCTTTCAATTAGAACCAATGCTTTTGGATTGATGATGCCTATCAACGACGGCATCATCATGCCACTTCGAAGGCAAAATCCAACATCAGCATCTAGGAGAGTATTGAAAGTTCGGAATCTAGCGTGACCTTGTCTCTTTCATATCTAAATTCGCGTTGCTAGACTCTAGATTTATATACAAGCTTCTGTCGTCATTCACGCCACAATGATGCGCGCAATATGCAGTAAAAACGCCTTGACATCCAAAGGCGGATGGGGCGGGTATCATCATCATCATGCCTCACTCAACGACAGAAAACATTCAAGAAGGTCAAAACTCCGGCGTCATAGATTCTCCTCTTCCACCCATCTCAAACCGCCATCGACCTTTATACAGTCCTTCACCCACGGCATCTCTCGGATTGTTTCGAGAGGCATTCTGCGACTGGTCCTTTTGAGTAAACCATCAACACATAACCGTGCTCCTTCGAGGTCCTTCCCCTTCACTGGATCCCAATCACCGTCTTCATCGCCGTATTTGTACCACGCCCATTCACATCGTGCTATGCGATGTGGAGTTCGGGCTCTGAGTGTGGCAGGGTCACCGCGTGCTCCGGGTAACGGGTCGAAAGGTAGCCTCCCCTCCATCAGAGCATACAAGAGCACGCCCAGCGCCCATGCATCAGTTTGCCGACCATCGTATTCCTGACCCATCAGTAGTTCAGGAGCCGCATAGTCCTCGCTACCGCAACGTGTGGTTAACAAAGGGCTCTCAGGTGGCTCAGGTATACGACGGGAGAGGCCGAGATCAGTGAGTGTGACGACTGCTCGATCACACGTTTCCCAATCAGGGACATCCGAGTGCACTTGAATGGGTATGTTGAGCAGAACGTCTAGAAAGCCGTCAGCGACGAACGAACAGTGCAAATGCTCGACACCACATACTTTCCAGCTTGATGTCCCGGTGAACAATATATTTCTGGTGCAAGTAGCGAACAGCAGACACCAATTCTGAAAAGATCCGCCTAACCAGGCTCGGTACGAGAACCTCAAGTTTCGTACTAGCGACTTCAAATAGGTCTCCTCCAGGGCAATAGTTCATCACTAGGAGCGCTCGGTGCTCGGGGTCTGTACCAACTGCTTTTAGGTGTACAAGCGATGGATGTGCTACCATCTTCATGATTTCGACCTCGCGTTTTAATGATACCTCAATCCGTTTCTCATCAGCGCCACCCGCTGGCCCGTGTTCGACAACTTTCACAGCTACAAGACGCTGAGATCGGAGTCTCACGCCGGCCATGTTGGTACTCTCTCGAGAATAGTCCACTCCGTCGTCTCCGCTATCAACTTGCCGAACAGCCAAATACACCTTACTGAACGTGCCTTGCCCCAAGAATCTGATGGCTTTATATCTCCTCAGATGGCCGTGTGCTATGCTCTGCGCACTATAGACTTCGGTCTTTACTCTTTTTGAAGCTGGTTCATCGCCGTCTTCCCCACTTGTGTATCCCCCGGCGGTACTTCTTGGTGGTGTTGGTGGCTCCGTGACCGGCGGCTTCGAAATGGGCGAGGTCAAGCCTCTCTGGTCCGCCAGATACTCTTCCCGATGCATGCCAGACTGAGGAGAGACGACCTCTGCAGGCGCACTGCTGCCAGACGCGGCAATATTACGAGGCTTAGGTGCCGCGATAGCACCTGGCACGTACTCGCTGAGACTGCGCGTTCTTGTATGGCCCTCCACGTCTTCGTTTTTGACCACATTGGTGACGCCTGAATGGCTGTCATGAGCTGACAGCTGGATGCCATGATAGGCCTTTCGCCTGGGCGGAGATGACAAAGTTATGCCTCCAGGTTGCGCGGCCAAGAGTGGCGCCTCCGTCCTCGACGTTGTAGATGACCCTCGAGATCTAGTCGGAAGTCCGTACTTCAAAGTATTGCGATCGGCAAGAACAGGCGAAGGAAGAGGAGATATATCTCGCAGGGCATTCAACTGTGGAGAAGATATTACAGAGCCCGGTGACAGCGATCCTGCAGATGAATGTAGAGCAGCCCGAATGCTATGTGCTCGGCGCGGTAGGCTGGATGCTGACGTGCTCTGGCGGAGAAAGCTGTCCGAGTCGACAGATCCAAAAGAAAAGGAATGCTGCACCGTAGTGAAGTCTGTCTTGATATGAAGGCCTTCAGAAAGCCCCTCCAAGGCAGCGTGGCCCGCGGCTTCTGGAGCGCATGCTGATGCTGCATGATGTGTATTGGCATCGTGGGCTGCAAAATTGTTCGTCGGCGTAGTATTGCAATCGAAAGGAGGGTTTAGAGGGTTCGCGTCGTCAAAGACATCTTTAGAGGGGCTTCGGTGGTCGGCAAGAGTAGGAGGACTTGGAAGGATTGGATAGGTGGAGTTTAGGCTGAAAGTCACGTCCTTAGAAGCCGACTTTTCGGTGAGGAGCTTGTCGGGAAGGTTCGTCGTATCCTTCAAATGGTCATCTAATTGTGGCAACTTGGGCATGCCAGCGGAAGAGGCCATCTCTTTTGTCGCAAATTAGGACGAGGTGTCGTTGTGGGTAAGCGCGTGCTGTGACGCGTTAATAGCAAGTTCATGAAGCCTGTGCCATGGGCAAAACTTGAGGCGCAGGATGTGCGGGCTCAGAGCAGTCTTGTCCGAGCCTGCAACGGTGAATTTTTATAGATCTACATTGGTAAACAGACATGGAGGGGATCTTCCAGCCCAGTTGGCGGGCCTCAGCCTCAGCCCTCAGCCTCACCAGCAATCTACAAGCAGATGCCCAGGCAGACTAGGCTGCACGTGGGAAATTGAGAAATCCTTCTGCTTCACACTACATTCATTGAATGTTCCGGGACACATCCTGGTCGAGGGATAATCCACCCAAAACAAAGGACATCGATGAGTCTGTTCAGGCTCGAAGTTTATGTCTTGCTGCAATCTTGATGCTCTCTTGCGCACCACAACTAGAGTCATCTGCTGCGGAGTCGAGCACCTTTGGACGACCGTGGCCTCTCGCGCGTGTCCTTTGGGTCCTGGTATACGGTCGTTTGTTGGTTTCAGGCTATCGTCCTGTCTGATAGCAATTGAGACGAATACTATCCTTCCGTAAAGACATTGGGGTTCTTTCCCGTGGACCATTATACATGCTTTATTGCTAGTCTTGCAGCGATACAACGATAGCCTCTTCACAAGTCCTGTAATGTGTATGAATACATCCTAGTCAATCCGAAACCTGTACTTGAACGACATTCTATTGACCAAAAACCTTCTCACTGTATGATTCCCCGATCCCTCAACCTTTTCAATGCCTGGAGTTCACTGGGACCTGTTTCCTCATGAGCTTCTGAAGAACGATTGGCAACACGTCGGTAACTGACTTGGATGGCTAATCTCGGCGTCTACGGCAACATTAACGGTTGTAGAATAAAGAGTCTCAAGGTTCGTCCCGCTCTGCATTGGCTGGCCAAACAAGGACCCGTTACTGAGGGCGTCAGCGGCCGGCGAACATATTACCCTCTTTCGGAAGCTTACCTGTCCATATCTATCAGACTTATCTTCCAGCGGTATGTCCCTGGCTCGGCGATGGCGAGGTCTGAGAAAACGGCGTATCCAACCGTCAAGTCTCCGGGATTAGTTTCGTCAAGCACTGGACGAATGCAGCGTGCAACTGAACCGATCAAGAGATCATTTCTTGGTGGAGCGAGGCTTCGGCTTTGATCTTCCGAGACGAGAGACACAAAGGCCCAGATGCCACTGACATCTCCTATGTCCCGACGAGTGGAGTTCCTTTCCCTCCGAGAGGCGGGCGCTTTCAATGCCAGCACGATAGGGGGATGCATTACAACCCCGGGTTTGATAGCCTGCATGGGTCGTATTACCAAGTCCATGTTGTATGGGTTCATAGACCACCACCGTTGATGCAGTTTGCGGCGATTGGAGACGGTCTTGGAGGAGCTGCAAGACCGCACCTATCTGCCGGATCAAGGTGAGCCCCAGCCTTCGACAACGCCTTGTTGGTGTACCTGTACAAAAGATCAAAATGCCTGCTTGCCAAGTAAGACTCGCGGGAACCTAATTGGACATACCACGATGCAAGCAGTCCCAGCTCTTCGAGTACGTCTTGGACTTATCAGCATAGGCATTTCAAGATTTTACAAACGGCGCAAATGTATGACCACTCATAACTGAGCTCGGGGAGGGTCTTAAGAATGGTAGGCCCCAAGACACGGACAATGAGAAATTGCCAAGGGGAAGAAGGACAGCAGCTGTCATTGTCGACGACCTGCCACAAGATAGACTTACTCGTTTCACTTCCTCCTTTAAAGACAATGCTGTGATCTTATTCTTTGGTCATGTTTCCAGAATCTCTTCATGAGGAAATTTGGCTCAGTTCTCTTGCGAAATACACTGCTCGTAGTCATTTTTCATGCCTGTTCCAAAATTGTCTCTATATTCACTCGTCGAGAGCCATTGGAGACCACAAGAGTGTGGCGTCGGGCCCAGGCCCCTCTGTAAACCCCTCCGCCCATGCTTCATGCCCATATGCAGCTTGGTGAGACAAGCTAAGGCTCCGGATGAGGACGTCCGGAGTCAATCGGACCTAGCTTGATCATAGAAGTCCCGAAGGACGCCGGCCACAGGAGCTGTCAGCGGGAGAAGCCTTTAGTACAGCGCAGTAGTGACAGCCCGAGTGTGATGGCATTGGCGGAGCACCGTATCCACCGACCAGGCTGAGCAAAGTCGTGGCGCGATCTACAAAACACAGACCTGGCGTTGATCTTCTCCCCACGCGTTGGATCAAACGCTAAAAAGAACCTTGCTGAGCTGATCAATATCCCTTGTTTCCAATGAGCTGGTTGTGGGGTCTAGGGAGCCAATGTGGCGTGGCACATACCTAGATGCAGCAAAGACGTGCAACCAGATCGGAATCATCAAAGATCTTGCCAAGGCAAGCCTCTCGACGGGGGGCGAACCATCGATCTGGGACAATCTGCCCTAACACGGACCACTTTATGCACGATTGAGCGCCACATGCACGTCGGGGATGCTCATGTAGTGCGCTCGAGTCATGCTCTAGCCTTCTTATGCGTGCCCTGCTTTTGACAGCCGTAATCTAGCAGGTGTGGTTGGCTGGCTTTGCTATTCTTGAAGCACCCATCGAATTGGGCCATCCACTCAATTTGTCATTCTAACAAGATAGACCATCGGGAAACGCCCGCCCTCGATGCCACACGTCCCAAAATGTGATATCAACCCCTGTCTTGTTTAAGACACTATGTTCCCGTGGCTGAATGTAGTCTCCAGAAGTTCAATCCATTCGAGCCTTTTTCCACGCACCATGAGCTCGGCCGATAAGCTCATACTACCACTAAAGGTGTATCTCCGATTGCAGTTGCTCACCGAACGCCTTGGCCCCTACATGACGCAATGACTTCCATAACTGATGTAGCTTGTGCGTCGATCAGCATTGTGGCCGTGTCACAATGGTAGCGTTAATACGGCGTCTCTGCAAACGATGACACTGGCAATTACTGCCAAGTCCAGTAACTGCAGGCATGGCACCACAGCAGTGCAACCGCGAGCTTCTACAATGTTGTATGCAGCACTCACACGATATCCAGCTCTCTGTCCCCTCGCCCGGTACAATACCGAACCTGTAACCCGATACTCCTGAAACAACTTTATAGACGTTAGAAGAGCTAAAACGAAGACATTTCCCAAAGTTCACATACCAATGTTCTTGTTGGCTTATGCAGCTCCTCCTGTCGATCTGGAGGTCAGTGCCCTGCGTTTTGTTGCGCCGGCATTGGTCCTTGCCTACGCCACTCAGAATAGTCTTCCGCTGATCAGGGCCTTTCAAGCCGAATTTTTAGCGGCGAGGAGTTGATGTGCGCGTGAATCTAGTCTAGGCGTCGAAGTGCTTTTGGCCTTTGTGAATCAAGAATCTTTTCCTGCGCCAATGCGGGACTTTCCTAGCCTTTGCGTAACGACTGGGCGGATGTTCCTTGACTTCCACACGCAAGAGTCTATTGGACAAGACCTGAGGAAGGGTAAACGTTTTCCAACAAAAAGCTGTGCAAGTCTACCAAAAGGATATGGAAACTATTTAACACAGTCACTTTGGTTCACAGGAGGAACTTGACTTTCTTTTTCCAGCGTTTGAACCGCTTCAAGTGTCCAGAGAGCTGTGGTGTTTAGCATCCTGCACCAGCTCTTGACTTCACGCTTCAAGGAAGGTCATGTTTGTAACCTTGCAGTTCCGGAGTTTGTTGTCAATCCCGAGCACTACAGCGATACCTCAGCTGATCACGAAGCACTGCGGTCCAACACTCATTAGGAAGTGCGGATCACGACGATGGTTGGTTGTACATATCTGACATCCCACTACATCTGCTTGATCTCTTTCGAACGGAGCATGCACAACATGTGGATTTGCAATACATTGTCCCACCTCATCCGATTGCTGGCGTGCGCCACTCCGAGCCCCGGTGAAAGTCTGATACAGCGAATCGCATAGCAACAATTGCTCGTTGGACTCCACAATCAATACCTGAATCAGCTAGCACGAGGCTTTTTGGAAGGTTCAGCTAGCAACCAGACAAGGCAGACGGTGTATATAGCTTGATTGGGAGCCTTTCTGACCTGCTACAAGCAATTCCAGACCTGTCTAAAAGGTCCACATCTGGGCGCAAATAGAACCAAGACATGGAGAACAGGGTCCGGTATGGATCGTCATGCTTCGTACATTCAAGCTGTCTGCAGGGGTTCTTTGTGGGTTGCGACCATCTAAGACTTCCACCGGTGCCTAGCTACTGCACGCTTGCAATCGGATGTCCCAAAAGCCCCTGTTAGTTGCATCTAGCGCCCCCAAATCCAGAAGTATTTCTCATCTCCTACGTCATCCTATCACCCCAAATACGGACATGTCCTTGAACCGTGACTATTGAAATTTCTGAATTCGAGAAGTTGCATTTGAACGTCACATGAAATGCTTCATGAACATCCCCGAACGGGTAAGACTATGCCCAAGGCGTAGTAGTAGTTCCCCCCCACCCATCTTTTGGCAATCCACTCACGCTTCGGGATCTCAGAGACCTTGCCGTTCTGTTCAGAAATTTCCATCTCTATGAATGGAGAGCCACAGCCACCCCATGCCATCAAAGTGGATCACATCTCCAGCAATTTACGTAAAGAGTTTGCCAGTAGCAGAATAGTCCCTCGGTCCGCAGCTTCCAACTTGCACTCCTGTTTATATCTTCTAATGCGACAACTACAACCTGGCTCCCATTCCGGGCAGGCGGAGCATGGCAATTGTCCGCAGCCATCATCTTCTAGACTGGTAGCTAATTCGATAGCATTCTTTGTCAGCCTCGTACAAGATGCTCAAGAACCTTACATCATGGAAACGAGAATATAGCAGCAGAATGGGTGAGACTGTGTTGGTCCTCGCGTCCTCTTGAAGATGTTAACAATGTCTTCATGGCAACGGAGCGATTGTAGTGACAAATCTCAGCGTTAAGTTTGCAATACAGGCTCACGAAGAGACGGTTGGTATTCGCCTTTCTATGGTTCCATCTCGAAATTCCCTCAACATAAGCAGAGTGACGTTCACTTCTCTCTTCTCGAAGCTCTCGATGTCTGATACACCTTCTGCGAAGATTGTACATAGGATAAAATTCATTTTTGTGTCATCGAAGACCGTCTGGTAATGACTGGAAGATCTGATAAGCTTTGCTAGCCACGGATTTTTGGGTGTTGACAAGTAGTAGTCATCGCCGCCCGCACTCGCGACTCAAACCTCCGCTCACCCATCGCTCACGCAGCCTACCCTCCGCTCATGCCCTTTCCCTCTCTTCTCCTAATGAGCCAATTGTGTCCTCTTCTGACCGGTTGTCCTGTTGAAGGTGCTTCTCGAGCTCACCCCCAACCTCCTTGCACTGTTATCCAAATCGCCAACTCGGGTCCCAAGCCACTTGCAAATGTGCAATTACAGCACAGCACATTATTTTCTCCTCCCTCAGCATCAGCGATTGGCTCAAGCCCCTGGAACCAGAGACCAGTCACGCCTGACTGCGGCCAGGGGATCGTTACAGCTTGCTCACTTTTGTGTCTGAAGGACAAGAGGAACAGCAGAAGAGGAGCTGAAGGCGGTTCAAGCGAGGGAAAAGCGCAGATGGGGTTGCTGATGGAGAAGGTACAGAAGTAGAAGTCCAGGAATTTACTAGGTGGTGTTCATGGTCCAAGGTTGATCTTCCCTTGACAGCTGATAAGTCTAGCCGTTCAAGTTGCTTTACGAAGATACTTGTCACTTGGCTCAAGCTTTAGCTCGGCCATTCACCAAAGCCCGGAGACTATCCATGCCGCCTATCCTCCGACCACCATTTACTCTACCCCATCTTCGTCCTGCTCTCGCTCCTCAGGCTTTGCTCAACAGCAAGCAGCTCCGATGTTAGCCTACCATCAAGGCTATTCCAGTCTGATTCGCGAATGGACACCATCCCCTTACGATATGACAGCCATTCGTCGTTCTCCAAGTTAGCCACGATGGCAATGAGTTCCTCCCTAGCTCCTATACTGCTTAACATATCGCGACCAACGACAATCAACCTCGCATCTTCAGCATCCAGTCCACACGGATGCCGAGGAATTTGACCCCATTTAGCCTTGATTTCATTTCCGTTGTGGATCAACTTTGGCTGTGTCCCATTTCCTGCCAGCATGCGAGTACTGCATTGTTACGAGGGCGGTACTACTCCAAAAGCCGAGGACTATTGCCGATAAATTCCGCGAGAACACAGTACTCGGGATGTCGGTTTTTGTGATGGCCGTGCGAGATTCATCTCTCCAGTCGAGTCTGGAGAGGTCAGGTTTTGGTACTGGCAATATGACTAAGTCAACCTCTCCGTACCTGTTGAAATGTGTAACCTACATGTCCACCTGCTACGCGATATCTGTGTGCGCTCATAGGATCAGAGAATGATTGAAGGGGCTTGGAAAAGACTGGCCTACAAAGCGCTGGACACAGGAGATACGGTAAGACTGGCTTGATGACCAGAGGCCTTTTCCTCGACAGCTCGAACGCAGAAGGTACAAGATGACAGAATGGCATTCCAAATTATACGATGACGCGAAGCTAGTGGACCACCAGGGGAACGCCGGGGAAAGACTGGCTAGCTATATAAACCTGCCAGAATGCCTCGAATGTTCTGCATCCTGTCTGGATAGACTACAGGCTACGTCTCGGTTGCCTGGAGGAGCTTGGAGTAGCCTATCTCTGCCTGCGGTGGTGGGGATGGGCTAGCACTGTTCGCAGGCGGCCGTCTGACAGGTTCTTTCTATTCCCTTTTTGAATCAACAACTTTTGTCCGACTCTTTGCAAATTGCATTTGCAGTCCTAACTCTTCAATTCCTCGGCGGGCTGGTAAGGTACTTGCGGGTCCTCTGACTTCTTTATGTGGCCGTCTGCCTGCCTTTCACATCGTTCACGGACAGTTCTCCTAAATTCAAACAGGCCACTGACACCAGCATAAAGGAGCCACATCGTCCCCGCTGCCACGCCAAAGCCGATGTACGCTTTCCTGGTGGCTGCCGCATCCTGGAAAGGGCTGGTTGAGGCCAGCCTGATTCCACACGCACCATTGATGGTCCCAAGGGTGATCAACATCCTGCCATTCCAGACGTGCACTCGACCTAAGACTGTTCTCCCAGGCCTCTGCATTGACAGTCCAGCTCTCCAGCGCAGAAGGTGCTTTTTGAAGATCTCGTGGTGGATCAACCCCAGGAACGGCTGGAAGAGCGCCGCCAGTAGAACGACCAATCCAATGATGACGTGCGGATTTGACCAAGTTGGTTTGTACTTTGCTGATTCTCTGGCAAGCCAGATGCCCAATCCAACAGCGATGATGTAAATGAGGTATGAGCACATTTGGAGGTACACATGGATTTTGAGAAGTAACGGCGACTGGATATTAAGCCGCAAGACGATGGCACCAAGCGGGACAAAGAATGACCATGCAAGGGCCGCGAGGACGGCATGTGTGATCAGGATGTTATCTGACATTCGGAGAGCTGGGCTCATGGCCAGCTCGTTTCCAGTCTCGTCAGTGCCGGGATGTGAGCTTGAGCCGGGCGACGAGGCAACGATCGGAATAGCAGCGACAAATACTGCTGCCAGCAGTGACTGTAATATCTTCGTCATTTGTATTCGCACGAAGCTTCAATTTATGGATAGCGGATGTTCTAAAATCAGTCTTCAAAAATGCGTAAACGAAATGAATAGTCCAAGCTGCAAAGAGTTTCTACGGCAAAGAAACGAACGAAATGAGAACAGATATATACTTGCACCAAGCTTTAGCTATCGAGATGCCATATCCTATGCCTCGGCAGCTTCTATTTTCGTATCACCTTGTCCATCCATAGAAGAAATGCCATGTTTCCTCATTGCTGCAGAGCCAGCGGACATTCCCCACCAATCAAGGACACCTTCCTTTTACGAATACACGCGCCTCACAATCCGATGACGGGCTTGACTCATCCCACAACCATTCGAATGTCAACACTCAAAGTAGTGATGTAATGGAGCATGTTACGTTCCTGTCCGCAAAACGTTCCGTCTGGCAGAGACCCCCAGGCAAAATCTCGACAAAAAGATGTTCGAAATCTCCGTCGCGACGGACTTGAATCTCTTGGCATTGCTCCCACTTTTCACTTCACTAATGACAGACCTCAATACCTTAGCCATAGCCAGTAAGAAAGCTGCAGAGGCGCCAACATTGTACTGAAGGACATCGCAGTTCTATCCTGTCATGTTCTAGATACTTCCGTATCTCGCAGACTAATGCACCAACGCACTTCGGACCCCCTCTGTCGGGTAACGAGCGAACCGAGTTTCTATAAATGCGCGGTCCAGTTAAGACGAGCGTTACCGATCCGACCATGCCCGATATCTCGGTTTCCAGTTCCACGGCATTGGGCCGAAGTGTCCCAATGGCCGATGAGCAACGCCATATTCCGACATCGAAAGGATATGAAGTCGTTTCTCACCTTGCCAGATGTTTCTATTCACAGATCTGAACTACGGATTTCCGCTCACTCATCCCGCAGATGATCATTATCATACGCCCTAGCACTCCGACAAACACTGCAAGAAGGCACATTCTTCGGGCTGGTTACACACCGCCAGCCCAATATCTGCCTCACATCTCTTTCTTACATGCCTCGGTAGCCAGCTCCCAACATCGATGAGACCTTCCAATGAATTTCTTCCAGGCACCGCCCTTTCCGGCATGGAAATTCGCTCCTGCGTACTGTACTCCCCCCAGCTCATCCCGTCCGTTCGGCAAATCGAGCAGGTGCTCTCCAGGAAATCGGCTTCTTGCATTTCACTCTTCGTTATCTCACTCTCTCATTCCATTCATCCCGCGTCCGGTTGACAGACCCGCAAACGCAGTCCGCCGCGGCAGTCAACCCACCCTCACAGCTTCAATTCAGAACAAGGCGAATGACATACAAAAACAGAGCGGCTGAGGATCCAGTCGGCTCTTATCACCATGGTACCGGGGCTCTCACATTCACAGGAAAAGAAAAAACCGCTAAGGGGATAGGTGTTCTGGATCCATTTCATTCTTTTCTCCATCTATGGTTGCGTTAAGCGGTCAACCTTCTGAGGCGGCTATTCGCAGTATTGTACGTTTCCCCGATCCGGCGCACCACCACCGATCCGTTCCCAATTTCCCGACCGGAAAAAAAAATACCGTCCATGCCATCGTGTACTAGTGCTGTTGTGTGGCCAATGCTGTTGACACTGGGAATATTTTTCTCCGCCATTCATGGTCGCATGACCAAGCCCTGTCGTCGGAACATCATCTGGGCCGGGTGTGCTGGCAGCTTTCAATATTTCCCGGCCTTCATACTCCACACTCTCAAATTCTGTATGCAATCCTGCCAGTTCCTCGCTACCATTCGACTCTCTAATAGATCGTCACTGAATAAGAAGAAACCCTCGTGACATCCCACGATGTACGCATTCAGCCCTTTACCTTTGGACAATATTTCTGCACCATGTACGTATCTTGGTTAATGGTTTTCAATATACTTGACCCAGTCACGCGCAGCCGCCTGGGTGTCCGGGTCTTCCGACGCAATTTTCGTCCAGCCAATGCCAAGAGCCAGTGTATAGTCGTCAACCGCCGGCGTCGCAGGATCTGAACTGCGGGTCTGCCGTGTCATACTTACGATTGCGAAGCTTTGCCCTCTGCACCGTTCGGTTTAGCGGCCTTGGCACTTTGGCGCACACAGGGTTGTCTTTTGTACATAGGGGGCCCTTCTTCCTCTTCCTCTCTTCTTTCGATTTGTTTGTCCTAGTTACATGACATCTCTGTAATTCGCTCTAAGCTGGCCTCCTAACAATTACCAGGCGGAACTTCTCCAACTAAGGCTAATATGAGTCTCAGCCATCTCCCTTTCGAACTCTTGGGGCTCATTCTGGTAAATATATTCCCTGGCGAACGGAAGTATTATGACGTTCTTAATCTGAGAACTGTTTGTCGTAAGCATTTAAAGCGCGTCTTTCAAAGGTTTCCGCTGAATAATGGGACTTTAGGTAATTTTAATCAGGAGATTCTGGCGTTACTATCGAAACGGGAAAAGGCGGGCCTGGGATTACTACATTGGGCGGCGTTTTGTGGATACGAGAGAGTAGTACAGCAGCTACTAGAGAAGGGGGCTGATATCTCCGGGATGGACAGAAACGGACTCACAGCGCTGTCCCAGGCAGCTATGGAAGGGCGCGAGGCGGTGGTAGAGCTGCTGCTCGAGAAAGGGGCCGATGTGGAGTGCAAACATATCATTGGTTGGACGCCGCTCTGGTGGGCTGCAATGAAGGGACATGAGGCAGTTGTAAAGTTGCTGCTCGAGAAAGGGGCCAATGTAGAGCCCAAGGACATATTGTATGGCCGGACGCCGCTCTTATGGGCTGCAGAGAGGGGACATGAGACGGTTGTGAAGCTGCTGCTCGAGAAGGGCGCCGACGTGGATTGCAAATCTGACGATGGTGGGACGCCGCTCTGGTGGGCTGCAAAGAAGGGACATGAGGCGGTTGTAAAGCTACTGCTCGAGAAGGGCGCCGACGTGGAGTCTAAATCTCGCGACGGCCGGACGCCGCTGTCGTAGGCAGCCAAGTCCGGGCATGAGGCGGCGATAAAGCTGCTGCTCGAGAAAGGAGCCGACGTGGAATCCAAGGATTGCGATGGCCAGACGCCGCTATTGTTGGCCAGGAACGAGGCGGTTATGAAGCTGCTACTCGAGAAGGGAGCCCGACATGAAGTCCAAAGCCAGACGCCGCCATCGCAGGCCGCAAGGGGGCGGGTACGGGCACGAGGCGATTGTGAAGCTGCTGCTCGAGAAGGGAGCCGACGTGAAGTCCAAGGATGGCGGTGGCCAGACGCCGCTATCGCGGACCGTAAAGGGCAGGTATGGGCACGAGGCGGTTGTGAAGCTGGTGCTCAAGAAGGGCGCCGAGAAACTTCTACATTGGAAAGACTGAGAAGGCGTTGCTAATCATCTTCCTCTTATCCTCTTTTAGGACATTTACATTCTGTATATTGTGGTGGAAAGGACGCCGAATACAGCCCCCAGAGACGCCGTTTTCAGCTGCCAATTCACAGATACGTCCCATATATTCAGTTAGTTGATGTGCCCGATTTCAGGACCGCCGACCCTAAGAAGAGGTTTACGAGACGGTGGTAAGCGATAGTTATGTATGCATTACTGAGCAGAAGATAGCAGCCTGAGGCAGGTCAGCTGAGTCGCAACTCAGAGTTCACCAAAGGAGAAGCATCCTGAGCAGTGGCGGTGCGGCGTGATTGAGGTTGAGCCAAAGGGGATCCAAAAACGGGCCCCTTCCTGCTAGCCAGGGACCGAAAATTGGATTCTGATGGGGACCTCAATTAAATACGGGCAACTGGCATGTTCAGACGTGCGCGGACTGCACGGCCATCCCTACAGGTAGGAAAGGAACACTCGAGCTGCTTCAGCGAGGTCAATATGTGTATCCGCGATATTAGATCGAGCGCATGCGCTCGCAATGTAAATGGTGCAAACTGTCGCTTTACACCTGCCATCAACGCTGCCTCTCTTGCTTGATGAACACATGGTCAACCGTGCTCTTCATTATCTGACTTTCCCCACTGTACCCTTGGAAGCCACATGTCTCCCCTGTCATCTTTCAGTACTTTTCTGATCCCTGGCGACACCAAGGAGCCTAGGAGTTGCAATGAATCGAGATCCCGACCGCGATGGCGTCTCTTCCTCCACCACTTTAGGCCAGCTGGTTCCCCCCCCCGCAAGACCGGCACGACGTCGATCCTACACAAGACGAATACCTAACTAACTCTTCTCCGGCATGAGTGTCGACATCGTGGCCTAGTTGAGTGGAAACAAGAGCTTACAGATGCCGACCTTATGACTGCGTTCCCATTCAAATCTTTCATGAACGCCCAGCGACTTCATCACACAGTCCCTGACAAAAGAGTAGTAGGCAGACCTTACTGATCCTGTCAACGATTTTGACTTCCAATAAGATAACACCGATTTGCAAGAGATTGACTGGGATCACGAGGCGATCGAAAGAGCGGAGCCAGCAGATAAGTGGAACGAGGAGAGAAAGGCGATGCTCCAGATCTACGCACCAATGTCCCTGCAGACAATCACAGAAGAAACCAAGAACAACTTCCTCGCTGCTGGAGGAACTCAGGAGCGCCTTGATGTCACACCAAACTACTCAGCCAACAAAATCCTCTACTGGCTTGCCGAACTCTGGAACCTACAAGAAACAAAACGACGGAGCTAAAGACCCAAGGAAGACCGTTTCGTTTCCGTCATGATATTCTCCGACATTCCACAAGAGACCTCAAAATCGTCATATGCCAAATCCCCTACAACGAAACCTGGTCTGGCTTCATGTCCACAATGAACCAGCACTTGCTCGTCCGCTACGTCGTCAAGAAGCACAACCCTTCTATCGCAGAAACCTTCTTCATCGACGACGACACAATCTAGCCGCCCGAAGGCCTCTTTCCCAATCAGAAACGACGAGATAGCAGCGAGAAGCCGCTATCGTGGTCCTTTAGCAAAGTTGTCAATCCAGACCAATACCCCAAATGTGCAGAGCTTGTCTACAACAACGGGGCGGATCGCGGTTGGTGGGCACTCGTCCATCCCTAGCAATCACCAGTAGGGACTGGAATGCCCTTAATAAGGAGGAAGACCCAGACAACTTGATGAAATGGCCAAATGAACATCGCCAATCGACTGCTTCGTTTAGGCACCAGTCGACGAAAGGGCGGGCGGAGTTTGTGGCGAATCAGATAGAACTAGAAGAGACGGTTGTGGGCATTCCGGCTGCCGAGCATTTAACGTCTACTTAGATCAGCATAGAAACATGACTTCTGAGCAGACGTGTCTGTATGGGCCGCCGAGGGAGGATTCGGAGGTGTGGGAGGAGCAATTTGATGCAATTGCCAGAAGGAAGTGAGGGTTTACAGTCAGCTGCTTCGAAAGAGATTGATGCGCTGTTGCGGATGTGGGGGATAGGAAAGGTGAGGCTGGATGAGGAGACCAGCGCGAAGAGTTCAGACGATGAGAGCAACAAAGGCCCGGGACAGATGTTGGTGTTTACTGAATGATCACGCATTCCTGGCTTAATAGCCAATTCCAGAGCTTCCACCCTAAGAATTCCTGGTTACACTCAGTGTTGGGGCGTTTCGATGTTGGGATTTTGCGCTAGCAAGCCTCGGGTTATCAGCGACGCGTTAGATGGAGGAAACATAAGGGACAGCCCGTAAAGTCAGGCGGGTGAGGCTCTGCCCGGAATCATTCAGCAGTGAAAGGGCAGCAAGTGAAGCAAAAAGTTCAAAGCTCCGAGAATCATTGTAGATTTACTCATGTCTTGCTTGAGGATGAGGTGTCCAACAGTACCGGCCTCCTACGTAGTCTCAGTATTGCTAGCTGGTGGTAGTGGCGGAGCACGAGAAGCTTCCTCCTCCCGCGGCTTCTCAATCGACAGCCGTTTTGCCGCGCCCGCCTCACTGATGATAGCCTTCGCTCGCACGACATTGACTACGTGTCCGCCCAGGTTGCCAGCGCCTTCGAGCTTGCTGATGCGGGAATCGAAGTACTCTGCATCTGCGAGCATTCTGCTACATGTTAGCATCTTCATATGATGAGCGTATATTTCGGGTCCCCATTCCAAAAAACGTACCTCTCCTTCCCAGCGACAGACCGGAGCGTAACATCCCCATAAGCCTTGGACCATTGCTCCCGATAGCTCTGAAACACCGGCTGCATGACCATACTCACGATCGCCTCAGGCAAATGCTTCGTCAGCACCTTCTGCAGTGTCGCCGTCTCCCTTGTCAGCGTCTCCATATATGCACTTACTGCCACGGTTTTATCCAGTGCAGCTTGTTCCCAGTCAATCTTCTTCATCGCACTCACATGCACCGAAGCTCTTGAGCTCATAATCTCGACTAGTTTCTCATGTATGCCGTTTTGGTGTTCTTGGAAGAGCCGCTTCACTTTGTCGAATTCAGTGATGACCTGGCTGGCGCCTGAGCTGGGTAGATGCCGTCGGAAGAACTCACGAATGTACGGAATGAGCGCAATGATGAAGCTGAGCGCTTGTGAGGAAAGTGCTAGGTGCTTGGTGGTGATATTCTTAAGACCGGCGCTTCGAGTTGCGCCGGCGCCGAGGATGAGCTGTGAGGAGCGGGAATTGAAGAGCTTGAGGCATTCGAGCAGGCCGCTGGCGATTTCTTGACCCATGCTTGGTATGCCAGCTGTGAGGTGGAGGAACTTTTCGATCGTGCGGAGCATAGCGAGCGCCGAGTCAGGCAAGATGAATCTCTGTTCTTCAATGGTCGCGCTACGAACTTTGTCCTTGCCATTCGTGACGGCCGTCTCACCATTAGGTAGGGCGCCGTTAGTTGTCGACTCATTACTAGTCTCAGTTCTCCATGAGGGCGCGTCCATGGTGCTTCCGGCGAGGACTTGCTTCAGTAGTAGGTTTTCGGCATCTCCAAAGTCTTTCGCATCCCATTTGTCGATATCCATGACCTCAACAAGATCGCGCCTCTCCGCATTCACAAAGTTCGCAATGAAGTCTTTGATCTGTTTGTCAACCACGGTTTTCAAGGAGACTCCGCTTCGCCCACAGATGGCCTCGCACTCATCGGCAAACAGGCGATTAAGGTTGAAGAAGTGTAAGAAGTGTGTAAGCGAGATTTGAGTTGTTTGCTCTGAGCGTATCCTGACGACCTTTGTAATGTCTGACTGGACTTTGTCAACAGCTTCGTCCAGCAAACTCGACAGATCGAGGACCTGCTGGAGTTCTGCTTGGACATCGCTGGTTGCTCGGCGTCGACTTGGCTGGCGCGTCGCCACTGGCCCGTCCATTGCCTGGGACGGAGGGCTCTTCGGTGATGATCTAGCACTACTCATTCCGCATCATCAGTGACTTGAACTCAAATTTGCGGATTACAATAAGGCAGTGAACAGCAGAAGCTGAGTTATACGAGATGGGTTGAAACTTACTCGCCTGAGCTACTTCCCATTCCACTGGTAACGTCAAGCAGAATCTTAACTTGGACGCTCAGTCTCCGCAATCCTTCGCTGACTCCTGCGTAGATCTTCATAAGCATTGCGTGAGCGTCTTCAGCCTCTAAGGCCCGCAAGTTCCTTGCGAGTATGGAAGATTTCTCTTGTTTACTCATTTGCCGTCCGCCCATTGTTGATGCGGACATCATAGAATCGTTGTCATCGTCATTTGAACTTGGTAAATGTCTGCGTATCATATTTCTTAGCTCTCGCAGAATGGAAGATTTGAATGTTGTAGCAGCGGGCATTGTATGCTTAGACCTGGATAGCCCGCTTAGTTCGGATTGTAGCTCGGAACGAAACGATGGGTCGATGCTCATATAGGCTGGGAACACGGACGGAGTTCTTCGTTGTCCTGCTCGCACTCGCCCAAACGTTGAGCTCCAGCGCTGAAACGTCACCCCAGGAGGCACTTTCTCCACATGGCTTTGGATGTCCCCAAGGAGAGTGTTTAGAAAGCGTGTTTCGAAACCTTTGCCAATCCTAGAGCGAAGTCTGCTAAGGTCATCGGAAGCACCCTGTAGGGCTTTGATTCTTCGTAGATCACGTAATGGAAGGTCTTTGGGCATCCGACTTGTGTCTTTGGGTGTATGTCTGCAAGGTATGCCAGACATCATATCCTCCACATCATCGAGGTTGTCTAGAGCATCCTCTATTTCGTCCTTCTCCACCATTTCCTCACATTTAGTAACCAATGAAACTATATCCTTCAACTGCCGGATAGCTTCCGCTAGTTGTCGCACATTGTCTCTCCTCTGCTTTAGGCTGACGACCTTCAAACCACCCATTGCCATTTCTTTGTCCAGCTTCGTGAGGTCTTTTCGAAGGCTCTGTATACGATCAATCGATTCCGCTGCTTCCGCGTGGAGCTCGCGCAAGGAACCGAGTGCTGAGAAGAAGGATTTCGAGGCGGTCGAGATTGAAGAGATGAGATGTATCTCCACAGTATCCAAGTACCATGATAGTTTCTCTTGCAATATTGCATTCGTAGCTAATGCCTTCCTACCGCTTGGGGCATCTTTAGGATCTCGGACAATCTCGGACCTTTCTGAGACGATGTCGAAAGTCCGCGGGTTTTCAAGGTGGAAATCGTCCTCAAGATAGACGGGTGGAATAGTGGAAAGTGGGGTTACGGCGTGCTGTCGCCTTTGTCCGCTCGTTCTTCGCTTTGCGGGAGGCATGGAGAGTGGCGTGCTGATTGGGGAGGCAGCAGATCCAGACCTTGAATGTGCTGGCCTCTGTAGACGAGCACTTAGTATTGAGTCTGGGTCTTCTGCTTTGGTTTCTTTTCGGTCTCGCCGAAAAAGCTGTGATTCGCCATCGCCCTCTTCCTTGGCTCGCTGGAACGCCTCGTAAAGCGAGCCTATCTGCGACAGATAAGGTTTGAAGGCATTTGAATCGACATGCGGAATGTTGGTCAATGCAACAGGGGGGATATCGCGGCTAGTCGGAGCTCTGAATCCGTTAGAAAGGCTGCCCGTCGGGGGGGGCAATCCCGTCCGAATGATTGGTGGTTGTAGAAGAGTAGATATGGCTTGAATAGATAGTGTCAGCGGCGTCTATCAGTCATTGAACGTGAAGTATGCCAAACCATTTTGCCCTGACTCTGCTATCGTACTTTGTCCTCCTCGCGCAGTGTCAAGTACTCCGCCGATGCTTGTAATCGAGCTGGTTGTAGACTGTCTTCGCACAGAGCCCCTTTGTGGAAGCGCCCTCGACGGTTCTGAGCTAGGGAATGGATATTGTGAAGCTGGCGAGGATGGTACTGGAGAAGCGAAGCCTTCCCCAGATTCTCGTGGGATTGGGGAAGACATCTCGTGAGTAGACAAAATAAGCGCTGCGAACGCATGTGTAAGTGGCGTCTTTTCCTCGGTGGAATCATTGTCATGTACCACACCAGCGGCGGTAGTTGCGCATGTTGTCACGCACTCCTGAGGTTTAATTCTTCCCTCTACAACGACATGTGAGCGTAGGCCTAAATTGGAGGAACAGATGCATTAGACATTAGCAGCTCCTGCCGAGGGTCATTCGCCTGCACTTCCCCAAGCAGCTCCCGAAATGCCAAGCCACTCTACGCGAAACGCGAAACACGTCTCCCAAGTCGCGTGAATTCCACCCCCCATCTGGAAAAAGCGCACATCTTCGTCTGTCTAGGTACGACAAACCGACAGCGGCAGCAATGGATGCACGATCCGAGTATACAGTTAGCGTGCTCTCGGGTTACAACGAAAGCACAGAAGAGCCACGAACGGAGATCCAGACCAAGCTCAAAGAATTCGTCCTTGCTTTTCAGATAGATGGAGCGTTCGTATACAGAGACCAGATCCGAGAAAACGTCCTAGTCAGGCAATATTACTGCGACATTGACGTCGCACACCTCATATCCTACAATGAAGAGCTCGCCCACAAGCTCACAAGCGACCCGGCCGACGTTATACCGCTTTTTGAAGCTGCACTAAAGCAGTGCACCCAACGAATTGTCTATCCACAGAAACCCAACATCGAACTTCCTCAGCACCAACTACTACTTCATTCCTCTGCCTCCCATGTCTCGATCCGCGATCTCAATGCTACAAACGTGTCACATCTGGTGCGCATCCCGGGGATCGTAATTGGCGCATCGACACTCTCTTCGAAGGCGACACTACTTAGCATCCAATGTCGGAATTGCGCACATACCGAAAACATGGTAGTAGAAGGCGGCTTCTCAGGTATCACGCTACCTCGAGTCTGTGGTCGGGTCAAGATTCCAGGTCAAGAGTCGGGAAATGACTGCCCTCTCGACCCTTACTTCGTCGTCCACGAGCGATGCCAGTTCATCGACCAGCAAGTCATAAAGCTTCAGGAAGCTCCCGATCAAGTCCCGGTCGGAGAACTACCTCGACACATACTCGTATCTGCAGACCGCTACCTCACTAACAGGGTCGTACCTGGATCAAGATGCACAGTCATGGGCGTTTTCTCAATATACCAGCCTAAGGGCGGGAAAAAAGGACAAGACTCAGCAGTTGCGATCAGGAATCCGTATATTCGAGCTGTTGGTATTACAACGGATATTGACCATACTGCCAAAGGCTACACAATGTTCACGGAGGAGGAAGAGCAGGAATTTGAAGCCCTGAGCAAGGACCCAGAACTGTATCACAAGTTTGCAAGGTCTATTGCTCCCTCCATTTTTGGAAATCAGGACATTAAGAAGGCTATCCTTTGCTTGCTCATGGGTGGATCCAAAAAGATACTACCTGACGGCATGAAGCTTCGTGGTGACATCAACGTCCTCCTACTGGGAGATCCTGGAACAGCAAAATCACAACTCCTCAAGTTCGTCGAGAAGGTTGCTCCCATAGCAATTTATACTTCTGGCAAAGGTTCTTCTGCAGCCGGTCTCACAGCATCCGTCCAGCGCGACACACAGACTCGGGAATTTTATCTGGAAGGTGGCGCCATGGTGCTGGCCGATGGAGGTGTAGTTTGCATTGACGAGTTTGACAAGATGCGCGACGAGGACCGAGTTGCCATCCACGAGGCCATGGAACAGCAGACTATTTCTATTGCCAAAGCCGGCATCACTACCATTCTCAATGCACGTACATCGGTACTCGCGGCGGCAAACCCACTCTTTGGCCGCTACGACGACCTTAGGAGTCCGGGCGAGAACATTGACTTCCAGACCACGATCTTGTCTCGTTTTGACATGATCTTCATTGTGCGTGATGACCATAACAGAGAGCGTGACGAGCAGATTGCAAAGCACGTGATGAACATCCACCAGGGAGGCAAGGGTCTAGATGAACAGATCAACGTCGATATATCCGTCGAGAAGATGAAGCGATATATCAGTTACTGCAAGTCGTGAGTTCCAATCATAGCTTCAATCCGTAAGTCTGGTTCTAACCATTGTTGCAAAATAGGCGCTGTGCTCCACGCCTATCCTCACAAGCTGCAGAAAAGCTCTCGTCACACTTCGTCTCCATCCGGCGTCGCGTGGCAGCATCCGAATCTAACTCTAACACACGATCTAGTATTCCCATCACGGTCCGTCAACTTGAAGCTATCATACGTATCACCGAATCACTCGCGAAACTTTCTCTTTCACCAATTGCAACGGAAGAACACGTCGACGAGGCGATACGTCTATTCCTTGCCAGTACCATGGACGCAGTGACTCAGGGCGAGCAAGGTCAGGGCAGCCGTGAGCTAATGGAAGAGGTGGGGAAGGTAGAGGAGGAATTGAGAAGGCGTCTACCAATTGGATGGAGTACCAGCCTTGGCACCTTGAGAAGAGAGTTTGTAGATGGGAGAGGATACAGTCAGATGGCGCTAGATAGAGCGCTGCATGTCCTAGTGAGGAGGGAGACGGTGCAGATGAGGAGTGGTGGGAGCCAAGTCTACAGGAGTGGTGTTTGAAAACTGGAATCCGGAGTTTCATGAGAAATGGAAGTAGGAATGTGGTCAGATGCACTATTTTTTGGAGATTGGGTTAGTAGCTGGGACTGAATGATGGGTCAGGCGTTCGCTGGCTGGACTGTAAACTGAATTGTACAAGAGACTCTTCTAACGCATTTACACGATGTACATTACTTTCGTCATTAGCGATGTCCTCATACAATGCATTCAACTTTCGTATCGAATGGGGGCCTTTCATGTCCCAATCAATTTCGAGAGATTCAGCTCAGCCGTGAAACTTCAGCTGGTCTAAAGGCTGACAATGACAGAACGGTGAACCTGGCCATGAAAGCAATGACACGGAAATCAAAATCTAAGGGAAGGAGAGTTGAGGTGACCCGATCGCAAGTCGCACATGCCACCCTACATCAGGATCGTGATACTCGACCACTCCCAAGTCGTCAACTGCCCATGAACTTTCATTCTTATCACGAGTCTCGAAGCCTCAGAATAGATCACCTCGCACAAAAGACCTTTACCACCTCTCGTTCCCTGACATACACATACTGTCGTTCCACAAAGCCTGCAAGTACCAAGCTCACATTGCTTCTTCCACATGGCTGGCCCGACAGCGCTCAGTGGCGGTGTGCTGATCCCATAAGGTTTGATTCTTAAAGGCGTACTCTTCTCGATCCTTTTTGCTCACTTTTGCCCGCCATCTATGACTCTGCTGGTTCGCATTGTAGGGGCTCGCTATCTATCGCGAGAGTAACTTTATCGTTGGCGAATCATCGGTTCGGTCAACGGAAGGGAAGGAAGGGAGGGAGGGAGGGAGGGCAGCTCAGTCGTTGTTGGCCCTACGGCCGGGCTGACAGGCGTCGTAGATAGTCGGTACTGCCAGTATCGTTCCATAGAGCTAGTCTATCCGTGCGTAGATGCTCGCTCTTGATCCCACTGGTCTATGAGTCCCAAACCATATCCAGGGGGTGCCCCGTCGCAGAGAGGTGTACCTATGATAAGAGGCCGACTGAATTTCGAGGCGTCGTTACCTCTGAGACTTCCGTAGGGGATTGTTACCTGAATTCACAGGTCGTAATCCTCCTGAAGGAATCACTGCTGCCTGCGTATACCTTGACATATCTTGATGGTGAAAATTTTTCACCGCGCCCGGTCGGGATGAAAACATCAACTACTCCACCGCAACGTATCGTGACAATACGCAAGCAGTTGGACACATCTCAGCTTCACTCGTAGGCTCTTCACCTGCGAGATACTGACAAGGAGCACCGCACGAAGGTGTGTGCCCTCGCTCCCCATGGGATTGAATTAACTTGTCACCGCGTCGACTACAGCGAAACAGTAAACGTGCTAGCGATACCAATAGAGTGCCTAGCGTCTGGCCTCCACTCCATTAGGTCAGGGTAGACGCTGTTGAATGGATCCAGGACTTCCAGCGGCGAAGGTGTTTGTCTTGAACACCACCAGCAGTTCAGAACATGACCAGACGACAATCGCGAGTCTATATCAGCAAGAGCCAGCGAACATAACACCGCTAGGTAGGAATGATAAATTATCGATCCCGACCTCAAAGTAGAGTGCTCAATGCTGGAGCTTGAGACGGCCGGTGAACCGATTGAGACCTCATTTGGGCTAGGGGACCCATCATATTTGACCGGAGGTTTTAAGGCAAATTGGCATCCATCAGTCGATATCTATGACGAACCATCTGTCCACTGGGTCCCATCCCTCAAAGTCGACGCCCACACCCTGGTTCCAGGGTCCAGACTCCAAGGATTTTGGAAGGATTGCAACCTTGATCGATGCAGACAAAAGTCCAATGTTTTTCGACCGCCCTCGCATAATCAGTGCTTTTGACCCCAGAAGCACATCACAGCCGTTGCCAACGACGATCTGTATCACCGCCGCTTATAAACTGTGACACCCTCACATTCCTGTACGTACGTATTCTCAACACCAGAGAGCAGGCGCGGGCGTCTATTATCTCACTTGCATAAGCGTCAATCCAAACCCAAAAACAGCTTTACTTTCACAAATATCATGAACCAGTGACAAGTTGCCAAGTCCGCCAAAGAAGACTGGTCGTTTTACGGTTCGCGTTCTTTACGATACACAGGGGTCCCCTGCACCAACGCCGTAACGAAATTTTCAACAAATGCAAGGGGAGAAGATAAAAATATCCGGCCGTTGACTCAGCCCCCCCTTGGAGAGCTGAAAATACGCCAAGTCCTGGGGAAAGGTAGTGGGCCTTAATTCGTGCCTAGCCATCATAATTCGTACCTAGCCATCATAATTCGTACCCAGCCATCATAATTCGGACTTTTTTTCTCACCGCTCGAAGCCCAATCCTTCTCACTCACGGAGTACACATTTCATTTCCCCAAATCAGCCAGCTAGCCCAACCTTCTCATAGTAGATGAAAATCAGGCCCGGTTCGTTTACTAATCCGGATGTCCGTAGATTCGGGGAGGGGAAAGAGGAGACCTAAATTTTAGAACGAAGCCACGAGACGTCCACGGTCGCTTCTTGAGCAAGAATGTGACCTGTAGGAGATCGTGAAAAAGGATATTTTCGGAGAAAATTTGTCCGTCATGTCTTTGATCCACCATGCATGACCACGTGGAGAAGGGTGTGACAACTAGCCAAGTCATTCACGTTAGACAAGAGGCCAGCGAGCATGTGGGCGGTCGAGACCAGGGCCTTTCGATCTGGGCCTCAGCCAAAGGTGATAGGACAGGTCTCAAAAAGGAACAAGTGGTTCTAAAGGTCATAGATTCGTCATATTAGCTTAATGCGAAGGATAACGATCGATGACAACATAAGAGTAGAACAAATGAAAGTGCTCAAGGTAACGAACAGTCCCCAAAAACCCGATGGACGATGTACCGAGCCAAAAACGACGCCAACGATGCCATGTTTAAAGAGCCAATACGATGTTTTCGGTATTCCTTCCAAGCCAAAGCAGATGAACAAACAATAAAGTCATATGTAAACCCATGTCAGAACGACCTTCCAGTCGTAACAGCCAATCTATACCCTTGGGACAAACAGTCTATGCAAATATCAAACGATTATTACAGAAATTCCAGCTCAAATCAAGCAGTCGCGGATGAAGTTGCCAACACCATTAGCCTGTGATAAATGTCAGCATTCTGTCCAATATAGCCAGTAGGGGTGCTGGGTAAACTTACAACTGGCGGCTTCATCATGGAGAAGTGGTTGCCATCAATGCTGACCATCTTGCAATTTTCTTCACCAAGTAGTCTCTCCCATCCGTTGGTGCCAAAGTCGGTCCGGTTCTCGAGCAGCCACTTCATGCTCTTGGGGTCATCGTCTTGTGGCGGAGGTCTTGGATCATCGGGGTTTTTGCAAACACCATCGCGAGCCCAGATGAGAAGTGTAGGTGGAGCTTGGAATGGCTTGTCCTTCATGAGAACGGGTTCATAGTCTTGAAGTGCCTTGATGCTGTACTCGAAGTGAGGGAGGAGCCAGGTTGGCGTCTTGCCTGTGCCAGTGCCGAGCAGCCCTATTTCATCGAAGAAATGATGGAGACGGCTCGGGAGCGGCTCCAAGGCGATTGGGCAAGGAGCATCAATCAAGATTAGACGCTCAACATACCAATTCTTGCCTGGGTTGGTCTTCGCAAGTTCTGCTAGTTGGCGCGTGACTTCGTAGGCGACAACACCGCCTGCTGACCAACCTCCAATGGTGTATGGGCCGATCGGTTGGCGCCGCATGACCTCGTCCAAGTAGAGCTTGGAAACACCAACAATGCCACAAGTATAGCTAGTTGGGTCCTTCATGAAGGGGCAGTTGAGCCCGTAGACGGCGAGATTCTTCGAGTCAATAGCGGGAATTGAGACGTAGGAGGTAGCGGAGCCGGATCCATCAGGGAACAGGAACAGGTTCCTGCTTGCAGTCTTTGGGTTGCCCTGCAACAGCACGGAGCTAGCAGGAGGCATCTGAGCGACTATATCGACGGGTGGTAGCTCCTTGACAACCGGGACTGTCTTTTGGACAGTGGATGTCTGGGCTGGAGGAGGTGGAGGTACCTCTGGCTTGGTGAGATTTAGAGCCTTGCGCAGATGGCCCAAGGACGGGTTGTCTGCGAGGATTGTCGATTCAAGTTCGATATCGCACTTCTCGCGCAACGAGCCAAGAATAGTTAGCGACATCAAGGAATCCATACCAAGAGTGCTGAGATCTGTGCTTTCGGTGATCTCCTCGATGTCGATTTCCATCTCCTCTGCAATTGTTTGTCGGATGATTGCAATCAGATCTCCGTCGTCACTCTGTGTCGCCGGCATGGATTGAGCGGCCTCCACAGCTGCTTGAGCGACTTCCTGGGGCTTGACATCAAACTGTTCAGAATCTGGCGTTGTGATCCCAGATTCAGGCTCGTCATCACTTTCGGAGCCTGATTCCGAGGAGTTAGTCTCCGATGGCCCGGATGATGTCGTAGAAGCAAGGTGCTTCTTCAGGGCGCCAACTGAAGCGTATTCCGTGAACAAGGTGCTCTCGATCTCGAGATCAAGGTCTTCTCTCAAACGACCAGAGATGGTCAAAGATAGAAGACTGTCCACACCAAGATCTGCCCATTGAACGCCATCATTAAGTTCCGACTGATCGCAATCAATTTCCTGCGCAATGATATCAAAGCACTTGGTGACCATGTTTGATGCAGGAGCCTTAGCCTTGGGAGCCTTGGGAGCTTTGGGAGCAGCAGGCTTCTTGGCAGGTTTGGCCTTGGGGATCTCAATGGTTGCGGCCTTGACAGGTGATTTGGCGGCAGGTGCTGGCTTGCTTGCAACCGGGGCCGAGGCTGAGGCTGAAACTGAGGCAGTGGCTTTGGCAGGTGCGGCTGCTTTGCCTGGCTGTTTCATGAAGGTGCTCAAGACTGTTCTTGGCAAGCGCTGAAACTTCAAGCCCCCAACAAGGCCGATGACTTTGTTTTCTGAGTTGAAGACATAGACATCGCCTGCAACGACACCTTTGCTGCCGGCGACAGGCTGCATCTTCACGTAGGACCTGTATGTCTTGGCGGGGTCAAGCTTCTCAGAGATGCGCATGCTCTGCCATCCGTGAGAGATGAAGCATTCCTTGTTTCCGTCGCATTGAGAATTGACGATGAAGCCGGAAATGTGAGCAACGCTGTCGATATAGTATGGGCTCTGGTTGAATGTTCCGTCTTCTGGGCCTGCATTGAACTTGATCGTGGCGGTGGCCTCAAATTCTTCACCATCGAGAGTAACAGTCTTCATACCTTGGAACTTCTCTCCGTAGTCGACGAGGGCCTTGAATAGCTTGTAAGCCATCGGGCGACCCATCTTGTCAGCTTCGCCGTTCTCCTCCTTCTGCTTGAGCAGCTTAATTCTGTCTTGGACCATGAATGCGGTTCGTTGCCATTGTTCATCCCATTGTTTGCCATCTTCAATGTTAACAATGCAATGGCATTGCACAGTCTTCTTACCGCCATTGGTGGTGCTGACAGAGAAGGTTGCTCGGGAGAAGGTCAAGTCGACAGTGGTCTCGATTTGCACAAGCTGTTGCTCTGGAACGCGGATATCCTTCAGAATGAGAGGAGCAGGGACAACCATCTCGCCAAGGTTCAGATCAGGCTTTCCTTCGGGCTTGAGAAGCTTGTAGGCATGCTCAATGATGGTGTAAGCCATATCTGCGTACAAAGAAGACGGGCATAGACCGCCTCCGTTGATGAGATGACCTGAGATGACCTTGTGGATGTGGGGATCACCAATGTCAGTCTCAGCCACCACGGTCGCCTTCTTACCGTCGATCTTCTCAGAGAGAATGTATTGCACCGAGCTCGTCAATTGAGACCTTGGCTTAGGAGCCTCGACAATGGCCTTAGCAGGCGCTGCCGCCGGGGTATTCTTTGTGAGCGTCCAGTCACCAGTGTACTGTAGCCAGTAGACCTTTTCATCGAATCCATAAGTTGGAATGTTCAGTACTGAAAGGCTCTCCGATTCCTTGTGGAAAGCGGTCCAGTTGAGTTGAATACCAGCCACGTAGAGGGCGCTCATGCTAGTAGAGATGACTTTCCATGGATCCTCGTCTCGTCGCATTGTTGCAAGCGTAGGTGCAGCGAGAGTAGACTTGATCATGCTAGCGCAAAGAGGATGTCCACCGACTTCCACCCAGACCGTGGTATTGCTGATAACGCCTCGGGCCATGGCAGAAGAAAGTCCGCCAACATAGTCAACGGTCTTGCGGCAATGACGGCTGAGATAGATGCCGTCGATGACACCACCCTCGCTGATGATATCGCTAAGGAGGGGAGAGATCACAGGAACCTTAGGGGCGTGATAAGTGACAGCAGTGGCCAACCTCTCAAACGCGGGCAGAATGGCGTCAACTTGAGACGAGTGGAAGGCGAAAGGAAGCTTCAGCTTGGTGCATTTTTGGCCTTGTCCAGCTAGTTTGTCGGCAACAGCATCAATGTCGGGCATTGTGCCGGACAGAACGGTGTCAGCAAGGCCATTGATGCAGGCAACCTCAATCTTGCCTTGGCTGTTAGCAATAACCTCTTGCAGAGCTGCAAGTGGAGATCTCACAGCCAGCATGGCGTGAGTACCAGCCGTGCACATCTCTTCGAGGAGTGCTGCTCGCTTGCCAACAAGATAAATCGTATCGGATACCGAGAGGACGCCTGCGGCCTCGAGAGCGGCATATTCACCAAGAGAATGACCGATGACCACGCTTGGTTTGATGCCCCATGTAGCCCAGAGTCGAGTCAAGGCCATTTGAATGCAGCACATGCCAAGTTGAACAACAGTCGGAGGAAGGTTCTGAACTTCGGCTGATCCATCCACGAGGGCCATGAAGGATGGTAGACCCTGTCGTTGAGCAATCTCGTTGAATTCAGTCAGGTCATCGCGGAACTGCTTCGAGGTCTCGAATAGCTTCCTTCCCATGGCGGTGTACTGAGAGCCTTGGCCAGTGTAGGCGAAAGCCATTTGAGGAGCAACCAAAGGAATTGGGTTGTGGGTCTCGCTTTGGATGGCTTTCAGCGCAGACGAGAGCTGGCTAGTAGAGCTGACCGGAAAAGCGGCGCGATAGTTGTAATGACCTCGTCTTGCCGTAGTCGTGTAGGCTAGATCGGCCAAATCGACTTCGTTCGTGTCAACGTAATGCTGGAGTCTTTGCAGGTTCTTCTTGAATGCAGCCAGTGACTTCGCCGAAACTGCGACAACCTGTGTTGAGCGAAGATCTGGAGTGGTTTTCGGTGCTTTCTCCGGAGCATCTTCCAGGAGCAAGGCTGTGTTGCCTCCAGCGGCACTGAAGTTGTTGATAAACACTGTTCGCTTACCACCCTTCGGTCTCAAGAATGGTGTCTTCTTGAAGGCAATATTGACACCACGTTCCGCAAGATCTTTAGGGAAGTTCTTGTTCATCACATTCTTGATTCCAGTGTGTGGAGGGATCGCGCTCTTCTGCAACATCATGAGGACCTTTATCAGGGCCGAAACGCCGGAAACCGCTTCTCCGTGACCGATGTTCGACTTGACAGCACCAAGATATAGTGGCTGGTCTGGTCGACGCTTCCTTTCGCGTGGTGCAAAGACGCTAGAGACTGACTCCATCTCAATGCCATCACCAGCTTGTGTGCCGGTACCGTGCATCTCGACGTAGTTGATATCTCTAGGGTCCACAGCGGCCTCTTTGCAAACCTTGTCGAAAAGGAAAGCCTGGTTCTCTGCACATGGGTGAGTGATCGAGACGGCTTCGGCTGAGTGGTTCGTTCCAGTTCCGAGAATCACACCAAGGATTGGATCTTTGTCAGCAACGGCGTCCTCGTATCGCTTCAGGATTACCGAAGCAACACCATCTCCTCTGCAATAGCCATCTGCTTCATTGTCAAATGTTTTGCAGGAACCAGTCTTGCTGAGGAAATGTCCGCGGCTCAAACCAGAGAAAATGTCGGGGTTCGTAAGCACGTTGGCACCTCCAGTGAAAGCGGTATCGCATTCACCTGCTCTGAGCGAGGTAATGGCAACGTTGAGAGCAGCAAAGCTGGAAGAGCATGCAGTATCAACAGAGAAGCTGGGTCCGCTCCACTTGAAGAAGTAGTTGAGACGGCCAGGGCCAAAGGCTCGCACACCACCAGATATAAAGTACGTGTCGATGTCCTGGGCGGCGTTGATCTCACGCCAATCATCAGACGTCTGACCGTAGAAAGTGCCAATGCGGTCGTGTTTGGTCGATGGCGTACGTCCAGGGACGATACCGCCCATTTCCATCGCCTCGTATGCTGTCACAAGCATCAATCTTTGCATCGGATCAGTCTGGGCTGCCTCTCGAGGGGACATGTTGAAGAATCGAGCGTCGAACAAGCCTGGGTTCTCGATGAAATTACCGAATGGTGTGTGGGATGTGTTCTTCTTCTTCGACGTAGGATCTGTGTGTGACTCGACTGGATATCTGTCCGCTGGTACTGGTCGATGTACGTCTAGTCCCTTCTCCAGGAGATCCCAGAATAGCTCGTGGCTGGCTGCATCCGGAAACCTCCCAGACATACCAACGATAGCAATTCTTGCGTCTTTCTTCAGTGTGCTGCCCGATACTGGTCTTGAAATCCAGGTATTGGAGTCGTCCAGTGTGACAGTTGCAACCGTAGCCTTGAGAGCCGAGACCACGCTGCTGGCGAGATTTGTGGGACCCACGGCAAAAACCTGAGCCTCCTTGGCTTTTACAGAGCTGCAGTATTTCAAAACTCGATCCCAGCGAAGGGGCTCCAAAAGGATCTCCTGAAGCGCGGTTTGGAGGACTGCAAGGGCAGACTCGCCTTCAATCGGCTTTCCTGTCACGCTCGAACATACTGGGTAATATGATTTGGCGGCGCTGAAGATTGTCCGTGATTGAGGTCGGAGAATTTTCTCGATATCGTTGGCCGTATGAAGGTGAGATGCGTGGTAGGGTGCAAAGATGCTGACATCGATGTGTCGTGCAAACGCATCTGACGACTTAAAAAATCGCTTCAATACCGAAGGCGGTCCGCTGATCGTGACTGAGGAGGCTGAAGCAGCGCTGATCCACAACCGATTTGACGGAGAGATTATGTTCTCTTTGTGAAACTTGTCCAAAGCTGCCTGTGCTGTCTTTTCGTCGGCATTGACGAGGCTCGACCAAGATTGCCGACCAAACTGGGCTTCCAACTGTTGAGCGGTTCTTCCAACATGAGCTCCAGTGCGGAACGCGATTCGAATAGACTCGATGGCCAAGGGGAGGAGTGCGGTCAAGGAGTTGGCGGACGCAACGGCGGTTGCGGTGATTAGGCCGGTACATAGACCGACAAGTCTTGCATCTGTGTTTGTTGGGATATACCCTATTTTGTTCTCTTCGAAAAATCTGTGTCCTGTGTCAGACTTCCCTCCGTCTCGTCAGGGGTTCAGGATGCACACTCACCCAAAAACGTGAGCAAACTGGGCTAAGCAAACAATGGCGCTTTCGATGGCTGGATCGGGTGTCTCGCCAGTATAACGATCGACAAGTTCTAATATTGTCCCGAAGTTGGGGACTGCAGTGGGTGTCTGTGATAACCGGGCCGTATTCTCGACTCTGAGAGCCTCACTGGACTTTTCCAGGAAAGCTTGCAACAACCAGTCCTCCTTCCTCGCACAAGCTTTCTTGAGAAAAGCCCTGCACTCAGCAGTCTGATCACCAAAGATGTAGATCTCCATAGCGTCGAAGTAACGGGGGTCAAGGTGTCGTGGTTTGCAGAAAAGAAGGGAGACAAGAAGGGGGTTGGTGGGTAAGCTATGGTATCATATAGGAGCGGGATAGGGAGGGGACTAAGGAAAATAAAATGGAGACCAAGTAAGATTGTGATTTTTAGCGAGGGCTTGGAAACGCACGGAGATCTACGAAGGTATATAGAGCTGGGAGGAACTGGGGACAGTGTGATCTTGAGGCTATGGCCAGCATTGCAGGAGGGGATCCACTGGGCTGGCTTGTCTGCAAGCAAGTTCACAGCCATGTCCGCATCGGAAGCCGAAAATGGAAGCAGGCTGATAATCCAGATGAGACACCTCGAAACGCAAATGGGCAGTCCGGTAATAGCGCCGCTTACTGGGACCTAACTATGCCCATTTGAGCCTGGCCTCCAAATTCCGGTGGTGGTAAATCGATCCTCCCGCGCCTCAGCCCCCGAATTTGCAGAGAGGCCGGGAAAAAACACTGGCCTAGGTGGGACGTCGTTTAGGAGTGTGGCGGTACAGGTTTTCGAAATACTGTGTACGGTAACAGAAGGATTTACAAGGGTTCCCCATGGTTTGGCTACCACAAATACTCGCGTACCGCTGCAACACAGCCCAATCTCAACCCGTACACCGTATCATCGCCGCCCAGACACTTGGGAGGCCTGACGTGCAGCAAAAGCACCGTGTGCTGACATATGACCCAAGAACTGCGGAGTACACTTGCTCTTTGCAAAACCCGTCACTGCCAACTCACCCGACGGGATACGCCACAACGACCAGGTACAAGTGATACTATTTTGTCTTGAGGAATTCAAAATGCAGATCATGGTGAGGCTCGCGGTCCAAAACGGCAAAACGAGGTCAGGGGAAATTATGATTGGCGAGCGGCGTCCGAGTGAGCGTGGCAGAAGAAAGCCCGTCACGTCCAAAACGGGTTTGGTTGTGGACACAGCGTGTTCTGGTCGCGGCTGGAGTAGGGGCAAGAAATTAGGGAGCTTGTGGTGCCAGCGATGAAAGAGTTGTCACCATCGTTGATTGATTAGAGCGTTGTAAGCACCTTGTGGAAGAAAGGGGCAGGATTTTGCCCGGGGGAGAGCACGAGCCAGTCAGCGTGTCGGCAAGTCCGAGGTTGGACCGGACTTGAAAGCGCTACTGATTTAAGGCCGGAGTGCTAGTTTACCTCCTAAACAGGGGGGGGGGTCGCCCCCAGTCACCAAAGCGGCGACGCTGAGAGCCGCCTGCCCCCTTGATTTTCAACCTACGAAACCCTTTTTCCCTTGACCCGAGTACGAATTATCCATACAGTGCTCAGCTAAAATACTGCTGACTTTTATGATTGCATCCAGCTCCCGTGGAGCGCAGCATCCAAAAGTCGGTTGTGTTACCACCCAGGTACAGCCCATCAAAATCAGAACTCTCTGCGTAGCGGGTCTTCTCCGATCTGAAGTGACCTAAGCCCTGGAAATGCGGGACATTAGGATCTCCGGATCTTGGCGAAAATGTCATAAGGCACACCCAGTCGCATTTCCTTTCAAAAGTCCATGATGATGTGATTTGGCTGTCTGCCTAAACGTGCCTGCCCGCCACAGACGGCGGGCGAAGGAGGTCTTATGGAAATAACCAGAGGCAATCCATTCCCCCTACTCCGTACATCACAGTAAATATTCACAAAGCTGGGCATGAACCTGGTCGGCCTGCAATCATTTCGACCCGCACCTTTGGATACAAAAAGGGGGGGGGTTCGCTTATTTCGAGGCATGTGCTCCACGCGAATCAAAAACACGAGGGTCCTTAGATTGCAGGGGGTCGAACATGGCATAGCTTGAATCTTGGTTATCAGCCTTGTTTCCAGCTCTATTTTCGTCGGCCCTCCTAACCTGATGAAGCATCGTTTGCGATCCGATCTTGAGCTTGTCTGTTTGAAGGAAATGAGCTTTGGCCCACTGGTATGAGGTACGGTAACAGTGATACGGCAGTATTAAGGATGTGCAAAGCAGGAACAATTTAGTTGATTTCTACTCGCATCTGCATACCAAATTGTATTGGGGTCGCAAGGCTGATGGTACTCTGCTAGCTGGTGCAGGTGGGATTCGGGATCTCATGTCATTCAATGCAGAAGCTCTTTCTAGCCCGTCTTTCTCCGAGCCTTAGAGGATGAAGTGACTTGACCAGTGATTGTTCTAAGGGACCTAAGGCGGGTATAGTGGTGACAGCAAGGGGGAAAGATAAAAGATTGAGGAACCCTGTTGACGGAGCCGGCACCCCTCCAAATGGTAGGAACTGCTTCTAGAATATCTGTGCGAGATTCGGCCGAGTGAACAAAAAGACTAGATAGCTTATCGGCTGTGTGATGACTGATAGCCTCGTCCCACCAAACCACCATAGCAGACTACGTGCTTTTCTAGAGCGACAAAAGGAGCCCGTAAAAGCGATATTCAAGCCGCCTTTTCCGACTCACGGGCCATGAAATTACTGGCAAATGACTGATTGACATTCTGGAGGCCTGTACAAGCGAAGATGCATCGCCGCGTTAATGAAGCCGGGTGGATTACGAGAGAGCATGACATGTTGTCTGCTATCATCAACAAATAGGTGCTTTGAGACCCGAGAAGCCTCTTCTCTGTCAGAACCTTCCCTTATTATCCTTATCGTTCCACAAGTCACCAGATTCATTGCCCTCGGATATTTGGAGGAGAATCATTAGTGGGGTCCTCGGGCCCTTGCGTTCCATTTCGGAGGAGTGTCCACTGAGTAGCTATAGAAGCCTGTCCTCCTGGATACACCTTGGTTGGTTCTGCATCGATGCTGTTACCTAGTCTTCCACGTGCTAGAAATAGCTTCTCCAACCTCGTTCGCTTGCTCGCTACGAACACGCGTTTACGAGGGGACCCAAGACGCAGATGAGGCATATGGCGGAGCTGGGAGCTGTGGCAGACCCCACCGTACTTTTTGTCGACGCCGAAATAGATTTGCATTTCACCCTGAGACGGGGGTTTCTTTTCAGGCACATCCAGACCTGCCCCCATCCACTTTTTGAATGTGCAATAAGCACACATGATTTGCATTCTCGATGAGTACCTAATCTAGATTGTTGTTGCCACTGTGTTGATGGGAAGTCGAAATGTTTTCATCTTAGTTTTCCACAAACTCAACTTGAAACTCATTGCTTTCTAGCATCATCACTGATTGCATGCGGTGATCTAATCTTGCGATGGAGTGGGGAGTCGGAAAGCGCGAGTCGCAATCAGAGGAAGCTAACATAGTCTCTCGTCGGGGGCCAAGAACCGACGCGGTCAGGTCCGTAGTCACAAAGCCATAGATCTACCATCTCTTGAGATTCAAAAGGCCCCAAGGATGTGCTCGGATTCAAACACTTCCTTGACATGGATGAATTACGAGCAGCGACTCCTGACAAATAAGGCAGACTCCGATCGTAAAATTTACATCAACAGGGTTATTCGTTGCTGCTGTGCGTCTCCAAACCATACATGGATGACCTCTTGAGGAAAGTCCGCCCTACAGCGCAGACCATGTGTGACCTCAAAGCTTCCACATGCTTAGCGAACAAACCTTCGCGAAGCAGATCCTAGTGCGAGTTCGGCTTGTCGCACAGAAGCTTCTGCGAACCATGCTATTTGCGGAAATTCCCATGGTACAGGGAGTCCAATGCAGCGGATGTCCGGCAGAGCGCGCCATTTCCCCTGCAATGTATGACCCAACATTGCATATAGATGGGCTTTGTCGTGTGCTCATTGCTCAGGAACGCGAAAATGACTGCAACTTTGTGCCACTTGGCTCAAGCACAATGCAGAAGGAAGTGGCTTAATGAATTACCAGCAGTCATTTCGGGATGCAACATTGCCTCCGCCCTCTTCACGAATACTGTGTACTGTGGATGTTGTGATACATCAAGAGCGCTTTGAAGCTGGGTGCAAGGAAGTGTCCGGGACTGCCTACCGCGCAGTCACGTGGTGAGCTTGGCTGCTGAAAATAGGTTGTTTGCCGAGGCGCAGCCCCTCCTTCACCCCCACTAACTTTGTTAAACCCACCAATGCCCATTCCCAGTTTCGTGGGCTTGGACCCGGAACACTGAAACATGCTTCCTACGTCGGGCCTTCCCACTCCTGTCGTACCAACATTGTTGCCGCTGTCAGATCCTTGCTGGACATTGTATCGAGGCTGTGGCGTTCAATATTCTCAATCGAGCTCTAAAGGCGAGCCCGGGCATTTTTCGTTGAACCCTAGATCCTATACGCCATGTGCTGGGCTTGCTTCGCTTCTCAAGCGATGATGAAGTGACTTATATTGCCCATCTTTCTGGTAGCCTTGCAATCTACGCCCGAAAAGACCTTTCTTGGCCTCAAATGGCGAAACTGCGGAAGCAACCAAAGAGCCCTTCAGAATCGCCCACATCCTCAAAGCCTAAAGTGCGCAAGATTGACTCGAGTGGTTCATCGGTGCTGCCTGCTGCATCTCAAACCTTACGTGATGGTACCAACCACGAGCAACGCCGCTCAGATAACGCAGTTCAAGACAAATCCCAGAAGCGTGAACAGACGAATGTTTCTCGGCCAGATTGGACGAAGCCAATTTTGCCCACCTCGCCGTGGGTGAGGACTGAGCAGCCTGTTGTCACAAAGGCCCAAAGGAGGCCATCACCACTACGAATTTCGCAAGAAGTCGCGCCGGTGCCTGAAACTGTCGTCGCTGGTCCCTCTCAGCCAGAGCCCGCGTTTCGGCGCGGAAAGTGCGGCCCTTCGTGCCAGAAATGTGGGAGGCCGAGAAAACCGCGCTCGCCAGATGAATCGAATGATGAGATAACGCGCACGCCCGCAGGCAACTGGCCACTGCCAGGGCCCGGAAATGAACCTATGCCCAGTACTTCTGAAGATGCACCTGAGAAGGGAGTTGAGCCGGAAGGACCTCTGCCTGAGCCAGCGGCTGTGCAGAGCAGCGACCGGCGAAGCAAGCGAAGGAAATATTTCAGCCTACCTTCCAAGCCCAAGCCCTCGTTCAAAGGCCCAATGGATCTTGCATCCATCAAGGGCAAGGCTGTCGAGCGTCCAACTTACCAAGAGCCTGGCGTGGAAAAGGTGAGGCCTGTCAGTGCGCCGTCCCCGATCGAGAGTCCCAAGCTTCAGCCAAGTGGTGCTCCACACGTCCATTTTGCAACGGATGACCGCCTCGGTCGCTTTGCCGCAGACATCAGAGCACCAGTGGCCACATCATCATCACACGTACAGGTCTCAATGCCGTCAACCACGGGACCTGCACCCAAAATCTACAACCAGGACCATGAAAAGAGAGTGTCGAAACCGCCCACCCGCAAACCCCACCAAGCACCACAATCACACCCACAGTCCTTAAAAGCCGCTCAGCCCACCCTCCGACCCAACTCACCCGTCTTCTACGAATGGCCCCTCATCACCACCCTCGTCAACCAACCCAACTCCAATTCTAACCAACGTCACCCAATCGTTACCAACGCCCCCGCCCGCTCTACTCTCTCCATATCCAAACGCCCTTCCCGTAGAAACACCCGACCTTACAGCGACCCACACATCCACGCGCCAGCACCCAGCCGCAGCACGTCACACCGGCGCAAATCCCTCTTGCAGCAGTCCCGCAAAGTCTCCTACATCGTCGACCACCCCGCCACCAACTCTCACGACAGCATAAGCATCCAGATCCTCGACATGCTTCAGGGTTACCCTGGAGGCGAACTCGCCGCCACAGCCAAAACCATACCAGAGCGCCCGTCGCTGCTGCGGCTGCAGATATACCCACTAGACACCGCAATTCGGACTGTGGCACCCAGCGTAGGCGCGTCAGACGAGGAAATCGACGGTGATGTATATTCGCAACCAAAGGATGCTTCCGAAAATGATGACGACGACGATGACGATGACGATGACGACCTGTCTATGCCTACTACGCCATCAGAATCACCCTTCTCGCCTGCTTCATTCTCCGCTGGCGACGACAAGGCGTTGACTTTAAGGCCCCCTTCAACCACCACGCACACCTCCTTCTCTGTCGGCGATGACAGGATTTTCAACGTCAGAACATACACGAATTCGGAGCTTGGCCTACCGTCTGAACCATCAACTTCGGATTCCGAACGTGACACGACTGCTGTATCCCCTCCAGACCCGTCCCCGTCGCGAGAGGCAGCTTCTCCACAGCCTCTAATGCTGACACCGAAGCCAAGCCCGCCCGCGCCGGTCTCGCGGGATTCCGAAGGCATGATTCCAGTCTTGAGACTAAGCATCGATCTACCAGAGGTGACTCCCAATGGGAGTGAGAACATGGATGATGATGATGATGACGACGACGACGACATCGACCCGGATTGGTTTAGCTGGGGCGCGCTGCCGGGCAGCTATGGGGATGCGGGTATGTGGTCAGGGAGCGCGGGACCGGCAGAGCTGGAAGTCCCTACGTGATGAAATGTTGGAGGCTTGTGCAGTAGGGGATTGTGAGATAATGTATGGATACGCAGTTCTTGACGAACTGTTTTCTTTTGTCGTTTTATTTTCCTTTCGCGGAGCGTAGACTTTTAGAATGTAAAGTCTTATATCCCCAAATCCCAACCCGCTTTTTACGCAGAGTGTGTATCCCGTGTCCAGAATGCATCCCGGAATCCTTCAAAAAGCGCCTTTTGCATCGTTCTAAAGATGAGACTTGTATATCCCTCCCGCTATCCCGCCTTGCGAGAACAGATCGGTCGAATAGAACGTTGACTGCAGTCCAGGTCACCTCTGGGGCTTCTACTGGGGGGGTGGGGGTGATGCACGGAGCAGAAGCGCAAGCGGAATCATATTAGTGCGGCCAGGAAGCCTTGTTCTGTCCTAGCAATGATCTTCGCCTATTTCTACATTGGCGGTCTGGGGTAGGGGGGTGGTACCGGGCTGTTATGAGTGTGCCTGCGGAATTGAATTATGGGTTTCCAATGCACAAAAGCTGCGCTATGGGAAATAACGTATAAGAGGTTCCAGTTTCGGTTCCCGGGTTCGCAATACAGGAAAACGGTATCTGTTCAGGCTAATCGCCTTTGGATAAATCTTCTCGCACCAGGCGTAAGACACCGCTATGAAAGCAGGACAGTTGACAGGATCTTAGGGGGAAAACTTCGAGTTGCCCGATGATCATCGAACTGCTTTTTTCCCTAAATATCCTGAATAGAAGTATCGAAGCGTCGGGTGAGCTGAGCGGAGAGTAAATGGCGCCGTGCCTATCCACGGGATCCATCGAATGAATGGGCTTCAGTGGGAGATCTTGCATTTGAAGTGGATAGATGTTAGGCCAAATAGGCTAGCGGGCAACAGCTGATCGCCAGCGAGCTCCAACGACATCGACTGAAAGCTAGAGATCTGTGAAATCTGTGCTCTAGATGCCTCTTATAGGCAATTTTAGCCAGCTTCACAGTTGACATGGCATGACATGATAAAATGTCTGTCATGGATCAAAGGTAAAGAGGCAGTAGAGTGTCGTGAAGTAAGCACAAAGATCTAAGCGGGTATGGCGCGGAGATCGCTCTGCGCACCAGCACCAAGGCCGCAAAAAACGGGAACAACGGTATCTGCAGTAAATGTCTCATCAAAATCTAAACCAATGACACAGATTTAACGGGAGCTTATGGGTACAGCAAACTCCAAAAGGGTGAAGGGCTGTACTATTCCTATTCCGGCTGATGAGAGCATGCCTCTGGAGACGACGCAGGCAGTCTTTGGCAGTGTGAACTGGCCTCGCCCTCCTGCAGTGGCAGTAGCTAAGAGCTATCAAAGGAGTCTACAGCTTACTCAGCAGCATTGCGAAGATGCAGAGGATACAGAGGGTGTGTGATGAAAACTGGACGTTCGGGAGAGGAAGATCTAGTCATTTTAACGCCAAAGGCCAAGGTTGGCGACGGCGAGGTCAATTGAGACATGAAATGGGTGTGTATGCTAACTGTTCTGCGCAGGCAAGTGAAGCGGTGACGCTCTTACCAGTGAGAATCGGAGAGTCCTTTGTCGCCGTCGTAGGGCATGACTTTGATATCTTTGCGGGCAGGCAACGCCACTTTGCGTGAGATTCGGCCGAGTTGCCAGTGCATTAATAGGCACACCAAGCGGCAAACGCAGTGCGCTGCCTTTGTTGATAATTCCCTACCACAACTCGAGCGGATGCGAACGATTACAGATAACAACGCTTTCGATTTCAACCAAAGCTTCCTTTCAACACCGTGAAATACTGCTCTCCTCGAGATGGAGACTCCTCAGACGCCCTCAAAATCACCGCCCAGCTGCTTCACTCGTCGCAAGCTCCAGCCTGAACTACCACATGCTCTCAAACGCTGTGCCAAATGCCAAACAACGCTCTACTGCTCTCGGGAATGTCAAAAAGACGACTGGAAGAACCACAAACGCATCTGCTCTCAGCAAGCCGCCTCACGTGAACACTCCACTCCTGTTGACCGTCCTCAACTGTCTACAGGACGACACAACCCGGGCTTTGATACGATCAATCAAGTCCTCGGTCTCTCTAACGACGACTATTTACACGAACTTTCAGAGAATGAGGCCTTCACTCAACTGATCGATTGCTTCAGAATGAGAATGGAAGACGAGTACACACAACATTTGGCATCTATGCTCAGGAAGACCCAGTCCCTGTGTTCAAGAGGTTCTTGGATCTAGCGGAGTCTAGATCAAGGCCGCTGCTGCCGTGTTGGAATGCAGAGAAGAGACGGGAATGTGAGAGGATTGCTGTGGACAGCAACGGGTGGAGTGACATCAACCGTGCCGTGGAGAAGGGGGATATTCAGGAACATTACATGAACAACGCTATACCGATGATGTTGCGAGTGCTGGGAGAGAAGATCTATGGGAAGAGTTTCATGTAAAAGTTGTAATTTGGAGGCTTGTTTGAGCTGGGTTTGGGCTCGCCGGTGTGGGGTGGGGGCGCACATACAGTACCACCCCTCCTACACTACTAATTCTCAGCGGGCCTGATCTTCCTGGTGCATTGCTGCTGTATGCACATGCAATGGACATGATATCGAGAAGATCCAACTCACTACCCGTACACATAGGTTCACTTCAACTTCCAAGCACAATTCAACAAACCTTGCTCACTATGCACCATAGAAGGGGGTTCATTGGAAATCTTCCTGTTGTGCGCAGCACGCAAATACAGGTATATGGAAGCAACTGCTTGTTGTCTATCCAGCAGCTGATACTTACATACAAGGGAATGTGATGGACAGAATACCCTACCCATCCTGTGTGAAACAGATGATCCTGTTATCTAAGACATTGTTTTCGCCACCTACCTGACTGACGTATTGCGAAGGGGATAAGGGTATGCCAAAAGGCCAGTTGTACGATTGGGAGGGCAAGGCAACGATGGGGAGGCAGAACCCAGAGACCGGTTTTGGTAGAAAGCTTGCTTGCTGTCTATCTGTGTGTGTCCTCGCTAACTCTAATAGATGCTCAAAGGACAGTTCCTGTGCCCATAAGGGGCTAGTAACCAACTGGCTCCACCACAGTATACACGCCTGTGATCTGCAACCGAAACACTATCTACTCGGCCGGAAGATAGCTTCACTTTCGTACCTCCAACAACTACCTATTGCCACCTCACGACTACCTGCTGCCTGCCCTCTGGGTCCCTCGTTGCGACTACTTTGAAGAAATACCCGAGGCACCCTGGACTACTTCTAAGGCATGGCGACCGCACAAAAGGCACAATGGACGCACAAGAGCCCGATGACTGCACAAAACCTTGCTCACTTCCAAAAAATAGTGCTTGTCATGTTATCATACTATCTTCGTGGCTTGAGTGGCAGCTACAGTACTTTTGGTGCATGCTTCCTACTTAGACATGTCCTCCACCCTTTCTACTCTATATGAGCGCACTGGCAATTCTGGGTGTAGATAGTGGTCCCCAATCCAGCTGATGTACGGTATCGGTCCGTGATGATTCCGAGGACATTGGTAGGGCGGGAGATTGAAGGATTAAAGCAGTGAAATGTAAGGACGACGACGGAGGATTATACACAAGGTTGGATCATAGAATCCGCAGAGCTGATACTTGCGACCCTCCATTCGCTGTGATCGAGTTCCCGATGCCTCATGCAGCCATCACAGGCTCAGGACGTACCGTGGCGAGAGGTGTATGAGGACGTCCTGTGGCGAGAGATACACGAGGATGTCCCGTCGCAAGAGGTGTATCAGGATATCTCGTGGCGAGAGATGTGTGAGGATGTCCCGTGGTGAGAGGTGTATGAGGACGTCCCGTGCCGAGAGGTGCAGAATTGGCGTTGGCTGATAGAGTGGGTGGAGCGGTAGCCGCGACTGCAGTGGCTAGATGGTCAGGACTGCGACCCTCCAGATCTGGGTTACTGCGAGTAATGCGAAGGACAACACTGTGGTAGTCGCGGTCCGCTGTTAGATGTTGGGGGTTAGTTATGTTATCCAGGGTGGGAGAAAGCAAGGGCGATGGATCGACTAGGGCAACAATGATATGTTATTTCGCAGCAAGTATCGACAACGACGTACCCTCTCGGCGCAGCAGGAAATATGTCTGCCATCGGACGATCCAAATGGCAGCCAGGCCGATCGCGACCATGACGATTCCGAACGCGATACCGGACTTGATTTCGGGAGACATGAGGGAATTGGCCAACGATGTACAGGCTAAATCAGAGTGGCAAGGAGATTAGTAGAGAATTGAGCAGGTCGATGGGATGCGGTAGTCTGTTAACGGATCATTTGAAATGCTTGGGACAAAAGCGAAACTATCAGTCAGGCAGGACATAGGGAGAGTAGCGAAAGCATTTGGCAGAGCATGGTAACTTAGGGACGACGGGGCAAAGCTCCCATTTTGTAAGCACGAGTATACACAGCCTGGTTCAAACAGCGTGGGAGTGGTCAATTGAATCTGCCCTCTCAGGTTGTTGCTTTGCATTTTCTTGAGATGATTCACCCCAAGGTTGCAAATAGATGCAGCCACGTTCCAAGCAGACAGACTGGAGCACGCAACATATCTTTGTGGGCCGTTGGGGAAGAACCTGAAGAGTGTCAAAGCTTTCTATTGGAGGGCTAATAAGTTCGAGATTGGAGAAAAAGCCGGGCCACCCATGTGAGCCGCGCTAAGTTGCCGTCTTTTAGCAACCCAAATGCGAACTGGGCACTTTGGGGAAGACGAATCTCCTTGGAAGCTGCTTGTTTTCCCCGATCGGCTGCGTCCCCCCAGGTCTAACTTAGGGAAGCCACTGATTCGACCCACACTAGCCCAGTTATCCTCCAAGCGGCCATGATAGATTACTTACCAGTATTTCCAACTAGGGATCGAAATCCACTGCTAACGACGGCCCACATTGCTGGTAGAACCCGTGATGTAAGGTTGTGATATCTAATGCTGCACGTTTCTGGCCTTCTTCTAACTCGCCACCTTGGTGCACCGCGAACCACGTTAGACTAGATATTCGGGCGTTGCCAGCCCCATTGGGCGGACTTCAACGTCCATGCACCGTGTACTGGTAGTAATGTCGTTGCCTTGTCGTTGTCGGTATTGCTCACTTTGCGATTGGATAGGGCAGGATGACCAGACGAAAACACGCAGATCGAAGGGCCGTGATTTGCACATGGTGTGGGAAGCCGTGGTTGGCCGAAAGCTGTGGTACGGCAAGCTAGTAAGCGATTGAATGGGGGCAATTGGGGAGCCTCACGTTCAACCCTTGCGGCGAAAGGCCTGTAGCCCTTGCTGACGCACTGACGCACGGCCTAGTCAGTATGCTCAAGTCGCTCCTGGTGACTTCCGCAAAGTCTGCTGCATCTTAGGGGTTTCGAAGGTGTCCACCAGCGAACTCTTTACCGCAACCAGCACCCTCTATTGGCCGCAGAGAATATCAAAATTCCATGAGAGACCGCGGGAGGCGGGGTATCCAGTCGAACCAAGAGTATGGGCAAAGTCTTAGTGTGGAATGCCAGAGCTAGAAGTCTCGCAGCGTAACCCCAATGCGTTCCGGCATCTTCAATGTGTTAATTACCCCTTGGGACAACTTTGAGAAGCCTCAAAAAGCTTGGTGCAAAGGGTGTTGGGCCACGGGATGCATGTACAGACGTAGACGCATAGTAAATTGTATGGGTACGCGTCCAAGGGCTCTCATCACTGCATTCCGGCCATATGGGATAGCTATAGACCTCGCTGTCGCCACAGTACCTGCGTCCCTAGACCTAGCCGTCGCTTCTAGTTAATCATAGCTCGTACTAGCTCTCCCTATAGCTTATTAGCTACGCGGCGCCTCTTCCGTGGACTCTGTTCGATCCTTTCAGGTGCAGTCGATGCCGGAGGTTGTACATAAGCTTCAGGTGTACCTCGGGGCTCAGATGCCAGTTTAGGAATCAGCTCTGTGGGTCCTTGGAGGCGCCCTAGTGTCCGCATAGGTAAGACTATAGTTGTATCTCCCTGCGACTCGCCTGCTAGCGGAAGTGTAGTATTAGATACAATGATGGCCTCAATGTCGCTTTCTGGGGTACGTGGCTGAGCTGTTTGATTAGCGGCTAATCTACTTCTCTGTTCGGCCTAATCTGCTGTTAATTCAACAGCCTCCGCCTCCGTATATAATCTGCCGGAGGCCTTGCTGTGAGTCTTTCTAGGCTTCGCCCATGTTGATTTTTGTGCCTCAGTATCTGATAGGCGTGTTAGTAACAAATCATCCTGCGCAAGCCGCCTATGTAGTAGTAACGCTGGCATGGAGTGAGACCCCTTTCAATTGAGGTAGCCAACGCAGTTAAAGGTGGGCCGCATCGAAGGTCGCGCACCCCACAGCTGGGCGTTCCGTTCAAGGCACAGGACTACCTCTCCACCATTACTGCCGTCGTTGATTCACGTTGGATTGAATTCTCATTAAGATCTCCTATCTCTTCCCAGAAGACATGGCCAGATCAACTCTTCCCAGCTGCTATGTCGGCTGTTGCAGCCTCGAAGGCCCTAATGATAGGGCCATACAGCGTCCGTGGATCCGGTGGGGTTGAAAGACCCAGTTTCTCACCCCTGGTGAGGGAAGAGAATGCTGGGCACCTCTCTGCACAAAGGCTTGATGCCGTCAAACGGTTGCGGAAACTCCTCCAAAATATCCTCAAACCCATCGCCATACATAGAACCTCGTTTTGCGTCTGCAGTATCTTCATAATTGGTCTCATACCACTTCCTCATAATGTTCCTTTTAGGTCGGCGTTTCAAGTTGCAGTGAAACTTTCTTTCCCACGCACGACGAGCGCAGATCGACAACAATATGTAGAAGAACGATTCCAGATCATGCTGGTAGGTATGCTCGACTCCGCGCAGCACATTAATTGTCATGAATTCCATTATCCCGGCCTGATGTCGGGTGCCAGTTCTTTCGCCACCGACTATGGCGGGATCTAGGTCAATCAACATACCGGTACAACCGTTAGCCATCTTAGGGTCAGTGATGATGATATTGTTCTCTGAGATGTCTCGGTGGAGGATTTTGGCCCTGACGAGCAAGGATCGGTACGCTTTGACTGCATCGCAGAGTGCGGTGAACACCTCTTTGACGGAGCGGAACTCTTTGATCGTGCGTCCAGCAGGCGAGATGACTAGGTAGCTGAACAGACGGTTCTTATTTGTCCCATTTTATGCATCGTGTTGATTACCTGCTGTCTACCCTCTGGTCCCTCGTTGCGACTACTTGAAGAAATACCCGAGACACCAGCCTCTGAGCTGCTTCCAAGGCATGATGACTACAAACAAGTAACGATGACAGCACAAAACCTGCTGACTTTCAAAAAAACCGAGATTGGAAATGATTCTAAAGTGAACTGCATTTCTCGTGTATACAGCTTGGAATCCAGCGAATAATAGCTCACCATCCATTCAAGAAGATTTCAAAGCAGGATGTGTGGCGTTGCATAGGCGTTAGACTCGTGATAACTTAACAAAGCTTACGGACTGTATGCTAGCCCCAAAAGACGTTCCAGGATTCAGTTTACCCTTTCTGCATTACTGATAAGTTATCCATCGCTTTAATGGTGTCCGGATGTTTCTCTCCTAGTACCTTTTTCCGCAGCTCCAATACGTTCATTTCAAGCTTCTCTGCCTCGTCTGAGCGACCTTGCTGCCACCATGTCAACGCCAAGTTCCCCATCGCTTTAATGGTGTCTGGATGTTTCTCTCCTAGTACCTTTTTCCGCAGCTCCAATACGTCCATTTGAAGCTTCTCTGCCTCGTCTGAGCGACCTTGCTGCCACCATGTCGACGCCAAGTTCCCCATCGCTTTAATGGTGTCCGGATGTTTCTCTCCCAGTACCTTTTTCTGCAGCTCTAATACGTCCATTTCAAGCTTCTCTGCCTCGTCTGAGCGACCCTGCTGCCACCATGTCGACGCCAAGTTCCCCATCGCTTTAATGGTGTCTGGATGTTTCTCTCCCAGTACCTTTTTCCGCAGCTCTAATACGTCCATTTCAAGCTTCTCTGCCTCGTCTGAGCGACCCTGCTGCCGCCATGTCGACGCCAAGTTCGCCATCGCTCTAATGGTGTCCGGATGTTTCTCTCCCAGTACCTTTTTCTGCAGCTCCAATACGTCCACTTGAAGCTTCTCTGCCTCGTCCGAGCGACCCTGCTGCCGCCATGTCGACGCCAAGTTCCCCATCGCTGTAATGGTGTCTGGATGTTTCTCTCCCAGTACCTTTTTCCGCAGCTCTAATACGTCCATTTGAAGCTTCTCTGCCTCATCCGAGCGACCCTGCTGCCACCATGTCGACGCTAAGTTCGCCATCGCTCTAATGGTGTCTGGATGTTTCTCTCCCAGTACCTCTTTCTGCAGCTCTAATACGTTCACTTGAAGCTTCTCCGCCTCGCCCGAGCGACCCTGCTGCCACCATGTCGACGCCAAGTTCGCCATCGCTGTAATAGTATCTGGATGCTTCTCTCCCAGTACCTCTTTCTGCAGCTCCAATACGTTCACTTGAAGCTTCTCTGCCTCGTCTGAGCGACCCTGGTGTAAGTAGTATATGCCCATACGAGCCCCTAATCCTCCTGCACGTTCCTCATATTTTACAGCTCTTTTCCATGACAAAGCTTTCAAAGCATGAGGTAAGTACCGCTTGCACGCAGTCCATGTTTCAAACTCTCCGCTGGGAAAAAGGTAGTTCGCTATTTCCAGTGCTTTGCCTGAAATAAGCGGTATCTCACCCTTACTGAGGCTACAGCGCGTTGCAATCTGAATCAATCGATGTTGCTCGTAAGTGGGAAGCCCATCATCGGTGGACTGTTGTGCTTGGAGAAGTGAAAATTCGGTAAGCCGACCAGTCACTAACAACACTTCGTCCTCAGAAGCATCAGGACCTGCAGCTGCTTGAAGAATCTCGAAAGGAAGACCTTGGTGGTCCAGAAATGCAATTGTATTGAGGATGAGCCGCGCAACACCATTTTCTTGGGAGACCTGCCGCACAGAAATAGCCCACGTCTGCATCACACTATTAGGGACATGCAGGCGATACGGATCATCGAACTCGTGCTCCAGAAGTTCGGATTGCTTGTCTTCTGATTGCCTGAAGAGTGTAATATAGCGGCGAGTGGAAATTTTGGTCGTCCTAATGTATGCGGCAGCTTGGGCGATAGCCAAAGGAAGTCCTCCCAAGAGCACCATAAGTTGCTCTTCGTTGGGCAGCCGCGGCGTCTTGTCGTTGAACGTTCCAAGCATCTTCTGGAAGAGCATCCATGACTCTTGTATTGTCATAGTCCCTAGCTCGAGGCCTCGATTGACCCCAACTATACGGCCGAGAATGGCGCCGTCACGGGAAGTCCATAGGATGGCTCCGCAAGAGTTGCGCTGAGGTTGAGGGACGTATTGGAAGAGGTCCCGTTTCCCGAATTTCTTGTCGTGGTCGAATCGATCTGAATAAGCGGCTTTGTAGATACTCAATTCGTCGGCGTTGTCCATGACAACAAGCCAGCTCTTCTGTTGCTCCAGCCAATGCTTAACGGTCCATAGAAGATTTTCTCCTTTCAAATCGGGCGATAGGCCGACACGAATGGCAAGGTCACTGTAACTTTGGTTGAATCGTGCTTCGTTATCTCCACGCACCCAAAAGATCGAACACGATGTTTGCTCTTGACGTCGATAGGCATACTCAAGGGCGATTTGTGTTTTACTAGCATGGAGTCGATCTCGTCAGTACTCTGAGCAACCAGCGAAATGCAGCATGCCGTACCCACACCCACCGAGACCCCAAATCGCCCCATTCCCGGAAGCATTATACGGGAGCAATTCAAGTAGTCTCTTGGAGATATCTTGACGACTGACGAAGTTGTCATTTCGAGGGAACGGAATAATAGTGATGGGGTTTCGATCTGGTTGTTACTAGTGTTAGCAGTAGGACTACAGCGCTGGTTGGAGGCCTCATACTTTCGTGGGCTTTGGTACGAATGGCATTATTCCACTAGCACAAGTAAGTAGTGGACCGTGTTAAATATCCGGAAAGCCGATTAAGTCACCTCCTCGATGTCCTGGACACAGATCTTCTTTGCATCTTTGGGGATAAGATTAGTACAGTTCAATTATACTTCTGAAAGCTTATGAGAAATCTTCTTCGACCGACATACATTCTTTTGTCTTAAGGTTTGCGGCACACTGCTGAGCAGCCGATTTTATCTCCGGCAAGTCCATATAGTCGGATGTGGCGGTCTCGATAAGTGCGCCCTTTTTATACTCTTCCAATCCCACTCCCTGTAGTCCCTGCTCAACGTTGAAGCGAAACAGTCGCTTGCTCTCATACAACAGACGATGCCTCTCAGTGAAGATCTTGGCGGTGGCCTCAGTCTGCGTTGCAATATCGACTAGTGTCTCGGAGAAGAATTTCAAGGCGCCTTCGGCAATTGGCTTGATACCAGGGTTCCCCGTCCCTATCGATACCACACATTTGACGAATGTGGCCAATTCTTGACTCTTTCCTGTACACCATTCGTTTTGAGCTTCGTTCCAAATCTGCTCAACTGGATTATTGGCACCCAACCCGCCGTCGACAAACTTCCTTCCACATGGGCCGATCTTAACGGGCTCGAAGAAGCTCGACGCCGCAGATGTTGCCCTGGAGGCCTCGCATATGGTTGCTGGAATGTGGTTCAGGATGTTACGGGGTCGGTAGGATCGAATGAGGATTGTGCTTGACGTTTCGGCTGTCTTTGCACAGACGACACTGTGACCTTTTCAGTAGATGTCAATGACGGGTGACGCCAAAATCTACCTACACTTTACACCTCGCATGCTGTGGATGCTCCAGTAGTTCGTCAATGCTCAAGCCACGCCTTTTGAGAATGTCCTGGATACACTCTTCCAGGACGATTGAGTCGAATCGGCCTTTTAATCTGCCACGCCAGTCGACAGGCAATCCCTTCTTGCCAAAGATCCTTCCGAACATATCGGTGTAGGTCTCGATACATTCATCAACGTCCATTTCGAGTCGACCGAGCATGATGGCGATGATACTGCCAACGTTAGATTTGACCTCATTGTACCGGAAGACAGCCCCCAAGAATAGCTGGACGAGATTATGTGCAGGATTGGGAAGGGGAGAAACATGCAGTTGTCAAGGATTCAGCAGGAGTGTGGTGCATATCAAACGACTCACCCGCCTGTGCTGGTTCCACCTATGAGGTCAAAGAGCTCGTATGGTTGGACAGCTTTCTCTCCATCTTTCTCACGTTCTGCATTCACCTCTGCCATCAAAGCTTTGAGGATGAGTAGCGTAGAGAGCCCACGGACCCCTCCTCCATCTGGAAGGTTTTGTCAGTCAGGTCTCCATGTGGCATTCCATCGCATCTTGCCTAACGACAGAAGACATAATCCAGTCTTGTCTAAGGGACTGCCGCCACTACTCCGACTCGTCACTTGTTCTTGCTCCATACCAGAAGCAAACGAGTCGTGCCGAGCTCTGATCAGGAAAGTTGGCACGACACTACAACTCTATAGTCAAGGGACGTATTAGCGCTCATCCACATCGTCATGCGCCAGTATCACGTAGTGGAAGCTAAGGTAGAGATGTGGAATGCGGGGCACTGCGGCTGAGATATCGTCCTTTGCAAAAAGTTTGTTGCAAGGCTCGGCGCGCCTGCGGAGGGAGGCCCATACTGCGGCGTGCGTGCGGCGGTCAATAGGGACCTTTTTTTTCTCTTAGCGCAAAAACTCGTATTTCGCAAACTCAGATCTCGACAAATCGACCACCGTTTGTAAGGTGGGGGATCTGGAGGTTCTCCAAGGCCTTTTTGGATGGGAAACATATGTACGTCCATAAAGTACACGTCTATGAGGTGTACGCCCATGAGGTGCACGCCCGTAGGTGCACGCCTGTGAGATGCATGTCTATGAGGTACACACCCATGAGATGCACGCCCGTGAGGTATACGCCTATGGGGTGCACGCCCATGAGATACACGCCTATGAGATGCACGTCAAGAGGTGCGCGCCCGTGAGGTACACGCCCATAAGGTGCACACCCGTGAGATGCACGCCTGTGAGGCACGCCTGTGAGGCACGCCTGTGAGGCACGCCTGTGAGATGCACGTTTATGAGGTACATACCCATGAGGTGCACGCCTGTGAGGTGCACGTCTGTGAGATGCACGTTTATGAGGTACACACCCATGAGATACACGCCTATGAGGTGCACGCCTGTGAGATGCACGTTTATAAGGTACACGCCCATGAGATGCACGCTCATGAGGTGCACGCCTATGAGATGCATGTTTATGAGGTACACACCCACGAGATGCACGCCTGTGAGATACACGCCCCATGAGGTACACGCCATGAGGTACACGCCATGCGGTACACGCCTATGAGATGCACACCTATGAGGCACTTCCGTGAGGTGCGCACTCATGAGATGCACGCTTATGAGATGCACGCCTGTAAGGTACGCCCATGAGGTACACGCCCATGAGGTACACGCCTATGAGGTATACGCCTATGAGATACACGCCTACGAGGTGTAGGCCTATGAGGTACTCGCCTATGATGTGCAGGCCCGTGATGTACACGCTCATGAAGTGCACGCCCGTAAGGTACGCGCCCATGAGGTGCACGCCTATGAGATGCACGTTTATGAGGTAAATACCCATGAGATGCACGCTTATGAGGTGCACGCTAATGAGATACACGCTATGAGGTATACGCCTATGAGGTGTACGCCTGTGAGATGCAGATCTGTGAGATGCACGTTTATGAGGAACACGCATATGAGATGCATGCCCATGAGACATGCGCCCATGAGATGACGCCTATGAGGTATACGCCTATGAGACACATGCCTGTGACATGCACGCCTATGAGATGAATGCCCATGAAGTATATTCCTTGAGATGCACGCCCATGAGAAGCACGCCCATGAGGTACACGCCCATGAGACACACGACTATGAGATACACGCCCGGACGCAATGCTTTTAAGTGTATGACTCGAAGTCATGCATGGAATAGGTACCGGTCGGTATGCTTGATGAACGAGGTGACGTTCAACGCCACGGGTACAGGAACGGGCGGTCGAGGTTGTTATGGACGCTGGATTGGATGTATGTGCTGCACAAAATCTCTGCTCGAAGCCTTCAAATCATCAAGGCCCTTCGTATCCTTGCGCTACTGAAGTGCGTACTATATAAGCGGCAACCGCAAGTTTCAGCATCGAACGTCACTTGGACGGTTGACCGTTTGGCTAGCACTGACTGTTGGGCTCTATCCGGGACCAGCTGCTGGAGACGGTGACTCGTTTTTCAGGTGCTTGGAGGCGTGGTATGGTGTCGTGTGGTGGGGTTTCCGTCCTGCCAGATGATTTGGGAGGGGTTGTAAAGGTTACATCGGCCCTTATACTGTCCGTTGAAGCACCTTGAGCTTGATCAAAGCCAGAGGTGGTGCTGTCCAGTGTTAATAATGTCTGCTGCGTTGCGATGAGGGTGGTTCGAGTTGCCGCAATCGTCCTCGGCATTATTTGAGTCATTGGTCGCGGCAGCAGCAGTATTGTTACATCCAGTTTCCATGCAATTGCTGCTCTCGCCGTCTTCCGCTCCACAACTGAGCTCTGTAGCTTCGGTTGCTGGGACATCTCCTTCCCGTTGGCCAGGTGACTCGTGATGACACGTGCAAACTTCACAAACTTCAGAAATCATACTAGGTTCGTGGTTTTCACCTGGAGTCGCAGCCTCACGCTCTTCGTTGATCGTGGATGTAATGTCGCAAATGCATAGAGGTCGTGGTGACAGGTCGTTCTCTTCATAGAGCAAGGACCTCTCATCCTCACATTCACTGCATGAAGACTCGGAAAGAGCATAGTACTCGTCGGATGAATCAGAGTCAAAGTCGGATCCAGTCTCTTCGATCTATGAGGCGGTAAGCATGCAGAAACCTACAGCCGAACGCGATATTCAAAGTAGCTCGAGGTGCTAGTCCACTTACTTCATCATCCAATGCGTCCACATTTCCTGTTGCTTCAAGCGCGCGAACCCAGGCACTGTACAGATACGTGTATCGTGCATAAGACCCTGGTGATCGGCCAAAGTTGTCGACTATACGTGGAGAACACCCTGCTTTCAAAAGAGATATCAATTTCTCTTCGACAAGGAAGCAATAATCCTTTTTGGCGCCGGGATAATAATATTTGCCGCGACTGGTATAAGTAGACTCGAAGTAGGCACATCCCTCATGTTGCATCGTTTTGTGAAGGGGAGACCGCCCTTTCCTGTCGAGTAGAAAAACATTCGCGCCATTTTCGATGAGAATTTGAAGCCAAGCCGCACTTGATGGCCACGTGGAACTTGCGGCTACCATAAGAGGCGTCTCCATCTTACTGTTCCGGTAGTTGATGTCGTATCCTAGGTGGAGAAAATGTTGACAAACTTTCCACATCTCTCGATCTACTTCACGAAAATCCATGCCAAGGAAGAAAACAGAATCATAGATCGAACCGGAATCTTCAAGCTCTGTTGTAGACTTGTATCGATGGAAGTATTCGGAAATTCGGATCCAGTGATCAACGTTCGAAGGTGCAACCTTGTCGCCATAAGTCCCCCCCAATTTGTAGTCAAGAAAATACGCCCAGATTCTCCAACTCAAATCCGCATCGGACTCAATAGGAATTGAGAGATCCTGGAGCATAGCCTCGAGGACATTCGCCGATCCATACATAGCGGCAGTCTCGAAGAATAACATAGTCAGCAGGTTACACGACATAGGCCGTCAGGAACCGCACCTGTATCAAAGAATCCCCAGGCTCTGTTCTATCCCATGGCTTCACGATACCATCGGCAAGGAAATATCTGAACGCGCCAAGATCGTCGTTGAATACCGCCCGGTAAATTGGATGATCACCAGGAATGACGTTGAAGGTCCTGATACGTCGACTGATCGTAGGATACATGGAAGCTTGTATTGCCTTCTCAAAGATGACAGAGAGACCTTTCCGTGATAGAGCATACTGGGGCGTGAATTCAAAACCAGCTCTAACAATGGCACCCCCAGATCCCTCGCTTGCTTGTCTCTTTTCGATAGATACAATCAATTTACCAGGGGTGCAGGAGCAGCCGCAGAATCTCTGTCGTCGAACAAGCGGGAGGCGAGCCGCGGCTGTCACCTGGCCTGCGGAGTTCTGACCTCCGAGGTGCTGCGAATCGATACCAGTCTCAGAACTGTTACATCCTCTGATTGGGCTGTTATGCGGTTTCCTCTGCTTGTCGCGAAGTGACCGGGCGGAAACTTCATGGCTTGCAGCGAGTAAGGCGTTAAATTCTTGCAGCAGAAATTGGGCGTCTTCCTTGTAACCGTGCTCGGATCCATTTCCGAAGAGTGGTGTGATAAGAGCGTAAAACTTTGACTTCATGAGCATCAGCGGTATCGTAAGGGTTTCAACATTAACGCCGTTTATGGCTTGGGTTTGGCGGTCCTCTCCTCGGATATTTATAGTCGCGAATCGTGCGAGCATTGACTTCATCTGTCTCACATCTGAATTCATGCGCATTGTTCTATTGAACTGGATTCTGTCACGTCGCAATCGCATTCTAGCATCGTTCCTTACTTCTCGCTGAAACGATTGAATGAGAGACGAATGATCGCTAGCATCCTGCTTGACGTCGTGTTGGAAGGAACGAAGCTGTGCGGAGATGGCACTGGCGGAGGTCCTGTTTTCTCTTTGCAGCGATTCGATCGAAGTCGAGGTACTGCCGGCACTCTGAGTTATAGCCTGGCACACCAAGTCTACAGAATCCGCATGAGACGCCTGGTTAGCTACTGCGAGATTACGGATATCGTCGCGAGCAAGGCTTATTTGATTCCGAATGGTGATTTCGTTCCTTCTTCCACTTAAAGAAAGAGCCATGTTGAGGTGGGTTCGGAGTCGTTGTAATCGACCAAGGGACTGTTTGACCTTCTTATGGTCTAACACCCATTTGAACCGGTCTATTGCGCTGGTAGCTGGCGTGGCCACCTTTTCGACTAAGGCGAGAAGTGATTTGGATTCAGCTACACATCCCTGAAGTGTTTGCTCAAGCAGGACACTAGAGAGGCCATCGTTGCTGAAGGACGAATCAGCATAGTCGACTGCGAGTTTTCGAACTTCAAGTAGAGTGCCCTCGAGGCTGCGAAGCTCTTGAAGCATGTTTTGGATGTCTCGAGGAGCATCTTTGACGGCTCTGAAGAACTCATAGAGCTCCTTCCCAAGACGACAGGCAACATCAGCCAGGCCGACAATGGCCGCTGCATTTGCGGCAGTTGACAATGGGTCCGCCATGGCAGCAATCTCTAAGGTGAGGTACGCCGAACTTGACGGAGAGCACGGGGCTGAATTTTGAATATTGAAACACCTGCATTGCCACCAACGAGGCTGGATTGACACCAGGATCCTGCATAGCGCCTTGGCATGAATGGCTGGCTTGATCTTTCGGACCCGGGGTGACTCGGGGGCATACTCGACAGGCAAATTGCACCCACAGGCACATTCGGTTATTGAGGGCGGAATTACGCAAACGCATAGAAAATTGTATGGCAACACATCCAATGTAGCTACAGATCTCTAGGCTGGCTAGGGCCAATCGACGCAGTTTACCCATCCTCTCGCACTTGCCTATACTTAGCTGTGCCTTCGCACTTGCCTATACTTAGCTGTGCCTGCGCACTTCCGCTTTAGGCCTGTCTCGGCCTGGGATGCTGTAGATGCCGGTGGTTGCCGGGCATGATCGTGTTCAGGGGAGGAGATACAACCTCTCAGCTCGGCGCTTTCGTTCAAATATCCTGCTTACTGGTCCTTCTGCATACAATGAGGATGATTGGAAGCGTATCAAGATTGCTGGTGGGGAATTTCACTGCGTGTGTCATACAATGCGCTGCACGCTACCGAATATAGATCCGGACTCGTTGGAGAAACATCCGGTCGAACCAAATAAAACGCTGAAGAGCTTCCGACGTATCGATGCTGGTGATCCGAAGAATGCCTGTCTGGGGTTAATGCTGGTGCCGGTAAAGGAGAAGGGTATGATGGTGAAAGTGGGTCAGGGGATCGAGGTATTAGAGCGTGGGGAACATCATTATATCCCAAAGTGATGGAGCAATTGGAAAGCCGAATCCTGACACATGGAAATCTGTCATGAATTCCATGCTGTCCAAAAAGTGGAGTGTTGCGGATTCGTCGGTCTCTTGGGTTTGACGCTTGGTGTACACAGGTTGTCCTTTGTATCTAGCTCTGCTTCCTCTTCCTCTCTTCTTTAGATTTGTTGTCCTAGTTTAATGACACCCCTATTGATTCGCTCTAGACTGGCTCCTTAACATTACTATTCTCCGCGTCTTCCGGAAGCCACGATACATCAAGAGCAGCGGCATTTGCTTTCTGGACGACGTAGGCAACGAGGGACATGAAATTGGCGAGTGCGAGTACGCTGTTTGGATGTGTCAGCATTAATTTCTGGCGTGCGTCAGCCAGCTTCTCTTCCAGATATCTCGTGAGCGCGGGGTTGCACATGTCGATGTTGTTGAGGCCAATCAGCACGACGTATGGTTCCTAGTACAGTGCAGTTTCCAGGACATTCGCTGTTGTTTTCAGCAACCTTCAACGCCGATTTTGACCCTGGCTGCACCGCAGGCAGCACGTGATCAGTGCCACTTATTTTTGGTGCTTGGCCAAATCTGTCCCCTGGTTGACATTCACCACGCACGCACCCAATCCCACCAGTGCCCCTCAAAGCGCAAGGTGCAATCTAGAAATGGCGCTCCTCCGTTTCTGCATTTCTAGATGTACGCTGCAGGCGATGGAGGGCCACACCTTCATAACAGGGCCACAGCCCCCCTCACATTTGTTACTCTACTCCCACAAATACGACCGTTAACGACATCCACTTCGTCGCCTCTACTAGTAGCACCGAGGATATACTCTCAGAGATTTTCATCGCCCGCACTACCCTACTCTATCGCACCGTTAATAGCCCCTACCACTCCCTCGCCGCGCGAAATATCCCCGGCCCTGCTGCCGTATCGCAGGCATTTCGCAGCTGCAGCAGCCGGCCACTCCTATACCCTTCTCTCTAAACGAAACTTCTCAACACACTCAGCAAGATAAGGACCGCGAGCGGAAATCACAAGCAGCCGCCAACGGCAGACCACTAGCGTCAGGATCGAAGGCAAATAGTGGAGGATGGTGCCACAAAGTTAAGGGAATCGTGCACTTCAAAAATCATGCTGCTTCCGCAGAGATCGTGGCGTAGTGTCAAGGAGGCAGTTTCGCTCAAAGCCAAGGACGAAACTACACGTTGGCGACGCACGTGATGGATCCCTCTCTGTCAGTGAATTTCGCCGATACGCATGGTGGGAAGAGGGATGGAGAAGACCTTGAATACCTCTGATCCCAACTGGAAATAGACCCAGTGGGGTATTTTATTGTCTGAGGGTTTGGGTCCGATATCGAGAAGGCAGATAAGCAACAGAAAAAGTGAGACTCCGATATATCGAATATGGCAAAGGAGATCAGCCATTTTTAGGACTGCAACGATCTGCAGGGTGAAAAGGCTAAAGGACGAGAGGCGAAGAGCGAAAAGTCATTCGACACCAGGCTTCAAAAGCCTCAATCAGTAACGTCGAAGTTGAAAATATACCGTCCAACCTCTCAAGTAGAGTGCAACCATCTTCTCCGATCTTCCTTCTCCGATCCTCCTTCTCCGATCCTCCTTCTGACGAGTCTAACGCCGCTGATGCTTTCGCTCTCGAACGCGGACATCGATTGTGCGCAGTCCTACCAATGGGCTTCGCTACGAGCATAGAAAAGAAAGAAATACATCAGACCTTCGGAATCTGCTTTCTCTTTGCGCTCTTATATGCAGCTTGATGCATGTTCCGGTGCTTTGACTCACAGGTAGGGCATTCTTCGCTAATTGTAACTCCTAGTGATATTCTGTGGGTGAGCACATGTCCGCCACCTTGGTGTGTTCATGAGCCCAGCTAGTTCTCTACATCTTGACGTCTTCTCAATCCATTCCTGGGTAAGTCTCTCTTGCTGACAGAAGAGCACCCAGACTCATCCCGGTCCGTGTCTGATAGCCAGGCCAAGATGTGAGTCGCCAAGGGTGCGCTAATGCAGGGGGGACTTGGCTGAAGCTGGGGCGGATAAGGAGCCTACTACTTTTCTCGCACGCCATCTCGACAGCTCATCGCGCAATTTGAGGCCAAGGCAAGTCCTGATGATGTGAAAGACACCTCAGACCTTGAGCCTAGAGGGAGAGTTAAGGACAAGATAAATTCCACGAAGCTAGAATCAATAATCGTTTCAAGTTTGCTTGAATTCCGGACTTTTGACAGCCTTCAAAAAGACGAGAAAATCCTCCCAGCCTCCCACTCCGTATTTTCAACCGCGTCCTACGTTTTCCTATTCATCTCCACACTTACTTGGGTTCTCTTGGTAGATTTTACGTGCGTAATCTCTCGTTTTGAAGCGCTTACTACATGTCTCTGTCCATTCTGCACCCGATGTTATGACCATAGGCGTCCTCAACTCCCCTGATCTAGATGGGTTGCGACGAGCCCGCCCGTCATGACACACCCTGTGGGCTACCCACTGCAGGCCACGACACTCCTCCTCGACGGTGAGCAGGACCTTCCTACAGAACCGAGTTGGAAACAAGACAATTTGGTGTCATATGCTGCAAAGCTCAAGAAAATAATACGCCTAATACTCTCGTCGATACTGCTACGCCCAGCGCAAGGTGGCAGGCTCTGGAAGCGCTTTGGCTATGCGCTCACACCTCAGCTACTACGGACGCTGATATGGAAGGATCACGCTCCTCCCAAGAAACAGTTTTCCACATCCTACCTAAACGGACTACGAGGATGTACCGCCCTCAAGGTCTTCACTTTTCACTACATCCACACGCTTAGCGATATTTGCTTCCAACCTTGGGGCACGAATGAACGCCATCGCTACATCCTCGAACTCCCCATAATACGCTACTTCTATTCTGGCTACACGTCGCATATCTTCTTCGGCGTAGCCGGCTACCTGACGAGTGTGCGGCTACTACAACTAATGGACGACCCCGACCCGCTCTCCCAAGCCAAAGTGCTAGCCAGCGTCTCCGCCTCCCTCTTCCGCCGTGCCTTCCGCCTCTATCTTCCTGTGTTTATCATTACCCTAATGACCGCGACCTGGATCTATCTTGGACTATACGAACACAATCGCCCATATCTACTCGACCACCAAAATTACTTCCCCGGCGAGTGGAACGAACCCAAACCCCTCCGGTACACCACATACTACGAACAGCTGAAATTTTGGTCCTCAGAGATGTTTGACCTGACAAACACCATCTCGGAGGACACCGTTTACCCCTTCCACGACCAGCACCTCTGGTCCATCCTCTCCGAGATGCGCGCATCCCTCCACCTATACCTCTGCCTCCTCATGCTCGCCCAGTGCACAAGACACGTCCGGCTCATCTTCTTCCTCCTCCTGACAGTCCTCTACTTCTACTGGAACCACTGGGACATCTGGGTCTACATTCTGGGCGCCTTCGTCGCTCAGATCGACATCATCCTCACCGAAGCACAGCAGAAGAATACAACTCTTCCTCCCTCTTCCTCCGAAGAGAAAGCGGAACCAATGGAGCTCGACCAGCCGACAAGAGCAAGCCTTTCAAACACCATCTATCACCTCCCGCGACGGGTTTCGAGTCGCATCACCCTCCCTTCCCTCCGATTCTTCGGGTTTTTACTGGCCTTCTATTTTCTGAGCTACCCCATCGATGGCTTCCGCGACTACGCCCCGGGTTACATGACCCTCAACCTCGCCATCCCGGATTGGATGACACGCAAAGACAAGTTCTACCCTAACATCGGCACCGCCATCCTCCTTCTTTTGCTCGTCCGCTCAGACCCTCAAACCTCAAAATGGCGGACACTCCTTACTTCCAAAATCCCACAATACATGGGGAGTATTAGTTTTGGCTTCTACCTCGTGCACGGCCCGATCATGCACCTGTTTGGACTCATGATCCCACAGTGGGTGTGGTGGGGCTGGCTGGGATTAGAAGGGGGAAACAACACGACGGATTTCCAGTGGATTACCGGGGTGTTGTGTGGGTGGGCGCCGACATTGGTGGTGAGTTTGTGGGCGGCGGATGTATGGACGCGTGAGGTGGAGGGAAGGTGTGTTAGGTTGGTGAAGCTGTTGGAGGGATGGTGTTTTCGCAGGAAAGGGCAGTGAATCGAAATTTTCTTGTCTCCTGATTGTTGCAGTTCATATCTCCACTGCCTACTTCATTCAAAGTCTCGAGGTATGACAACGTGTTTGGCTTGACAACCCCGGGACATCTATTGCAAAGCCGGTACTACCTTTCTTAACTTGTCTGCTCGACTTGCACTTTTTTCCATGAGCCTGCGTTGGGGAGGCCTTGGACTGGGATGAATATGGCCGTGTCGGTTTAGATTCTTCATCAACTGGCCACTACAGCTGACGAAAAGCCCCTAGTTCTGCGACCCGGAGATTGGATTAGTGAATGCGATGGTAAGTGGTGGGTACATGTTCCACAATACCGTGTGATTGTAACATATTCTCACTTTGACGGCTGTAGTGTGCGTTGTTGAAAAAGATACTCTACGGGAAGACTGAAAAGGCATCCTTGCATCGCTGGCATTCTGGAGGTACTTACGCCTCACGGACAGAATTTGCCTAGAAGAAGGGTTCGGGTGTGCCAAGTCTGACATTGGGCCTGTTCAGTTATGTTTTGGTCACTACGCACACCATGAATCCCGCATACCGCTGCTCATTGTGTCCATTTGTGGGTTCTTCAGAGTCTCCTCCGGCTGGTGGAGGACGGCCAATCCTTTGGAGCCTGAAATATTGCGCACGTACAAAGCTAAGGGCGAGCCGGACAACCTGACGCTTCCCTGGACGGCTTGGGAGGCTGCCCGAGACATCTGCGGCCCACCTTCTTTAAGCCATTGATGCGTGGCACTGGCCCACGACTGGCGAAGTGGTACGACGCTGGACTAGGCTATAAAAATCCGGGCTATGCCATACGCGATGAAGCAGCCAGGATCTGGGGCAAGTTCGGCAAGATGGATTGGCAGAAGGAGATCGGCCTGTTTCTGAGCCTAGGAACAGGCGTGCCTCGAATCTTGCGTATGGAGAGGAACGGCCTCGTCGCCCAGGTCTCAGCCAAGTTTCAGAAGCCGGCACAGTTAGTCGATGTCATGAAAGCCATTACCACGGACACGGAGAAGGTGGCAGCCAACTTGAGTCACGAATTTAGCTCACCCGACGGGTCACGAAGTTACTTTCGGTTCAACGTCGAGCAAGGCCTCTTAGCTGTTGAGCTTTTTGAATACGAAAAGGAGGAGCAGATCCGCGTGGACACGAACAGCTACCTGAGTTCCAGGAAGGCGAAGGTCATCGCGTGTGCTAGTACCATGGTTGATTTGTATGTCTCCGAGCCATGTTTGGACGCCGGTGTTGCTGAGCACGAGGATGCACAACTTCGAAGGAGACTGGAGAGTCTTCGAGACTAGGGGCTGAGTTTGAATGTGTATAGATTCAATCAGAGGACTCCAGGCGGGCAAAGGACGGTGCCCACGCAAGCCATGTTTTCCGTGCCATATCCACAAGATAAGAAGTTCGTTGGCCGTCAATCAGTGTTTGGCGAAATGGAAGACCGAATCAGGAGAGAGCATTGCGTGTCGCTGCTGGGAATTGGTGGTGTCGGGTACGGTGTATATGCGAATAGGTCAGCTGAGACATCCACTAACATCTGTACTGGTAGGAAGTCCCAAATAGCAATCGAATATGCTTACAGAGCCCGTGATCAGTATTCACACCGTCATATCTTCTGGATCTATGCTGCGAGCGCGACTCGTTTCAACCAAGCGTATCAAGAGATCGCTCGCCACCTTAAACTGGACGGTTACGACGATCCCAAGGTCGATACGGGCCACTTAGTGTATGAGTGGCTCAACGGGGAGAATGACGCAGAATGGTTGATGATCGTGGACAATGCGGACGACGCCAATGTTTTCATGCATCAGTCGGGTCAAGACAGTGTAACCGGCCAGGTGGAAACCGCCGTGGTGGAGCCTCTCGCTAATCGAGTGCCGAGAAGATTGGATTCCAGGAAGTTGTTGATTGTGACCACGCAGAACAGATCGATCGGCGAGGATCTCACCAATGGGGAGCCATGCCTTGAAGTTGGTCCCTTCTCAGTTGAAGAAGCACAAGGTCTGTTACGGTTCAAAGCACGAGGGGCGGTGGATCAATCTGATGCGCTTAAGTTAAAGGAGTTGGTAGAGGTCTTGGGCCGTATACCGCTAGCCATTACCCAGGCGGCCGCTTTCATGGTTCGGAACAGGTTTAAGGTAGAGCAATATCTAGGGAAGCTGCAGAAGGACGAGCGGACTCGGATGGACTTTCTCAGCACAGAGCTGCAGGATGGTCGAAGAGAACGAGGACCCCCCAACTCCGTGTTCCGGACTTTAAGTTTATCATTCGAGCAGATTCGAACACAAGCGTCTCGTGTTGCGCAGTTGTTGTCGTTGATGGCGATGCTAGAGCCGGAGAGGATTCCTGAGGACCTGTTACGTGAGCAGGATGAGAAGGAGGTCGACTTTGCTACAGCCGTTGGCACGTTGATCGACTATTCCTTGATCACGAAAGAGATTGGCGAGGAGACTTGTTCTATGCATCCGCTGGTGCAGTTGTCCGTGCAGTACTTGCTTGAGAGTGAAGACGGACGGTGTACTTTGCAGGACGAGCTCTGCGGGTTCTGGCAAAAGAATTTCCCAATGGGGAGCACGAAAACAGGGGGTTGTGCGAGATATTGTTGCCACACGCAAGGGCGTCGCTCAAACACGCCATTAAGGGGAAGGATGATGAACAGCACCGTGCAAAGCTTTCATACAACGTCGGATGGTTTGACTGGCGGCAAGGGCGTTATAAGTTGGCTTATGAGAACGTCTTGGCAGCGTACAATGCACATCATGAAGCGATTGGTGCTGAGGATGGAGGTACACTCGACAGAGTAAGCATGCTTGGCATCGTGCTTGCCCATCAAGGAAAGTCCGAGGCGGCGGAAGCGATGCATCGACGAGCGCTGGCCGGTCGGGAGAAGATACTGGGAGCGGAGCATCCCGGCACGTTGACGAGTGTCAGCCATCTCGCGGGGGTACTGCGGGATCAGGGTAAATACGAAACTACGGAAGCGATGCATCGACGAGCACTGGCTAGTCGGGAGAAGATGCTGGGGGCGGAGCATCCCGACACGTGGACGAGTGTCAGCTATCTCGCGGGGTACTGCAGGGTCAGGGTAAATACGAGACGGCGGAAGCGATGTATCGACGAGCGTTAACTGGTCTGGAGAAGGTGCTAGGGGCGGAGCATCCCCACACGTTGAAGAGCGCCTATTGCCTTGCATATCTGTTTCATGTTCAACGCCGCATTGCTCAAGCGGGCGAGCTTTATCGAAGAGCTTTAAATGGATATAGCAGGATTTTGGACGCGGATCACCCTACTACGGCAGCTCGTTAGAGACACTACTCGTCTCTGTTGAGAGAATTGAATGGAGACAGGAGTTGCTGGAAAGAATTAGTCCGTCTTACTTCCCAGTTTGAGCCTACAACTTAACTGGAGAACGATTTCCTCTCAGTCAATGTCTGTGCTTGAGGGTTTGGCTGTAATAGCTTTTATCATCGTCCTAGCTATCAAAATCGTTCTTTCTAATTTATCTTTCACCTATCGAGCTATTTAGCTTATAAGGGAGTGTCACGGAACTGATAGATATCGCTGGCGTACACCGCACCAAACAGGCTCCACCGCCCCGAGCTCCCCGTACCCCCGCTGGGAGCTATCGACCGTTCCTCCTCGTCCGACCACCTATTCCAACCAAGTTAGGATGGATCTAGACCTACCCGCGCCGCACCGCACCGCACGGTACGGTAGGGTATAGGGAACCTTTCTCAAAAACCCAAATAGAAAAATCTGAGAACATCTAAGACACATCCCTATAAGACGCACGTCTATGAGATACACGCCTATAAGAGGCGCACGCCTATAGGAGATGCATGCCCATGAGATGCACGCCTATGAGGTCTGAGCAAGGTTGCCTCCGTGCTGGCGCAATGTTGAATAATGCAAGTTGGTCGCGGACTGTAGAAATTTTTTCCAGATAAGCCTTCATGTCGGACAGCTCAATGCCATTACCTACCGATACCGGCAGCGACGTAAGATAGGAGTCCTCATGTTGGCAGATCCAGGCCAGTGCTGCAGTCCCCTACAGCAGCCACAGCTTGAAGCTCATCAAGAACCTTTTCGGCCATATGCTTTCAGGCAACCACGGTAGGCTTGACCTTCGATGTCGTCATACAATGCCTTTCCGGCCCTGTTTGCCTTCCCTTCCACAAAGACCATCACTCGAAACCCTTTCGTTACGTCGAAGAAATCCGCTTGTATGTCTATATTCTCGCGATCCCTCTCCTCCAGATAGTCAGGACTCCCAAATACTTCTACAGGGAGAGAGAAGAGGCGTTCAGAATAAAGAAACTCCGAATATCCCCCTGATCGCCCTTGATGTATCCTGACGCGAAAAGGCCGGAATTCCCTGTCGATTCTACCTGCCCCAAGTCATCCCGCGAAAATGCATGTAGAAAGGATTAGTGTGGCCGTCAAAGTAAAGAATCTGGAAGGATCATACATTCGTTCGATCACCAGTTCTTCTTATTCGCCCAGCGCAATGATATCTCTCTTTTACCCAGCGGCTCAATATTGCTTTGTCCCATTTGGACAGGACGCAAGCAGGTAGCTGTTTAGGGTACGGGAAAGCCAGCAGTGAGATCTGCGTGCCAAGCAATGCGGGGATGCTGGCTGCAGCGCAGCTGGCTTGGCGCATAGCCCTCTTCAGCGCCGTAATCTATTCTACCAGCGTTCAGTCTCAACTCAGATCAGAATGTGCGCTCAAGTTGTCATTGTTAGACCGGACCACTTACAGTAGCTCCATATAGGAGCTCATGTCAGGCAGGTCATCCTGTGCTCTGATCTCTTTGTCTCTATGTGACCTCCGCAACCAGCGCCTAGATTGCGCTTCGCTTCCAAATACGATGATCTTCCAATAAAGCAGCATGGCTACTCCTACAGGACAAATACGGAACCATTTCGAAAACAGAGGAAACGTCGCAAATCAAATTGGACATCAGTACATTTATGGAGACTTAATCCATCAGTGAGCTTCAATCTCAATTGCATGTCCTATACACAACTCATTTCTAACTTTGGTCTTTCGAAATTACAGGGCATCATGCGATTATGACTCCCTACTCGAACTATTATCACCCGCTACTCAGGCAGCCTTCAACGCTTCTAATAGCCAACACGAGGCTTTGTGTCTGTCTGACACCCGAGTTGACGTCCTCAGACAAATAACGATATGGGCTGAAGAGCCGCATGAGAAATGTATCTTTTGGTTGAACGGGATGGCTGGTACTGGAAAGTCCACGATCGCTCGCACAATTGCTCGCAAATACTACGAGCTGGGACAACTTGGAGCTAGTTTCTTCTTCTCAAGAGGAAATGGAGATTTGAGTCATGCTGGCAGATTCTTCACAAGCATTGCCGTGCAGCTGGCTAATAATTCGCCTGTTTTGAAAGGCTATATCTGCGAAGCTATAAAAGAGCACAGGGATATCGCGCATCAAGCTTTCCGCGATCAATGGAAGCAGCTTATCTTTCGGCCGCTCTCTATGCTGGCGGCTAATGGACCTCTATCGCCGTTTGTCCTTGTGGTTGACGCCTTGGATGAGTGTGGACCTGAGGCCGAAGTTCGAGCAATTCTTCAGTTCCTAACCGAGGCTCGATGTTTGAGCGGCATTCGGTTACGAGTGCTTGTGACGAGCAGGCCCGAAACCCCCATTCGATTTGGCTTCCGAGACATTCCTAGGGCTGAATATCAGGGTTTTGTTCTTCACAACATAGCACAATCCGTCATTGAGCACGATCTTACGGTCTTCCTCGATCATGAGCTAGCAATTCTTAGGCGAAATTACGGTTTTACTTCAGACTGGCCGGGTGAACAGACCACCGCGCTACTTGTACAGAAAGCTGGAGGTCTGTTCATTTGGGCGGCAACAGCATGCCGTTTTGTCAGTGAGGGAAGACAGTTTGCAAAAGAACGATTATCTCTTATCCTTCAGGGTGACACTGGTAGGATGCCAACAGAGGAGAAGCTCGATACGATCTACCTTAAAGTCTTGGAGTACCCCATCAGCCGAATGCATTATGAGCACGAGAAGAATAAGCTATGTGAGATGTTTAAACAGATTGTTGGATCTATTGTCATTACATTTGAGGCCCTCTCCGCCGATACTTTGGCCAAGCTGCTCGATACATCGAAGGAAGAGGTAGATCTAACATTACAGGATCTTCATTCCCTTCTGGAGGTTCCAGAGAGCCAAGAACTCCCTATCCGTCTGCTTCACCCTTCGTTCCGCGACTTTCTCCTCGACAAACAGAGGTGCCGTGCTCAACACTTCTGGGTGGACGAGAAAAGGGCACATAAAGCTCTAGCCGAGAGCAGCCTGCGGCTTATGTTCAACAGCTTAAGGAGGGATATCTGTGGTCTGAACGCGCCGGGTGCCCTCGCGTCTGCGGTCGGAAGCAACAGGATAGAGCAATGTCTTCCTGCGGATCTTCAGTATGCGTGCTCCTACTGGGTTCGACATCTTCAGCGGAGTGAAGCTCGCCTCTGTGACAATGGTCAAGTTCATAAATTCCTACAGAAGCACTTCCTTCACTGGCTTGAGGCGCTCAGCCTAATTAGGAAGACTTCGGACAGCATTCGCATGGTAACAGTATTGCAATCTATGGTGGTTAGTGACTCTGAACCAGCATCGTTAACATAGGAACTAACATAGGTATTTTCAAGTCGGACGAAAGTTATCATTTGTATCACCTGATTCATGATGCAAAACGATTCGTCCTCTATAACCGATCAATCATCGAAGAGGCACCTCTCCAGCTTTATTCAGCTGCTATTATCTTCGCCCCAAAGACGAGTATTATTCGGGGATTGTTCATAGAGCAGGTCCCTCGATGGATTTGTCACATACCGGATGTGCAAAACGACTGGAGCGGTGCTTTGCAAATCCTCGAGGGCCATTCGGGTTTGGTCAACTCCGTCGCATTCTCGCCGGACGGCCAGCTGGTGGCATCGGCCTCTGACGACAAGACGGCCAGGCTCTGGGATGTGGCCACAGGAGCGGTGCGGGGCACGCTCGAGGGCCATTCGGGTTGGGTCAACTCTGTCGCATTCTCGCCGGACGGCCAGCTAGTGGCGTCGGCCTCTAACGACTGGACGGTCAGGCTCTGGGACACGGCCACGGCAGCGGTGCGGGGCACGCTCGAGGGCCATTCTGATTGGACCAGGGCCGTCGCATTCTCGCCGGACGGCAGGTTGGTAGCGTCGGCTTCCGACGACAAGACGGTCAGGCTCTGGGACACGGCCACAGGAGCGGCGCGGGGCACGCTCAAGGGCCATTCGGATCGAGTCAATTCCGTCGCATTCTCGCCGGACGGCCAGCTGGTGGCGTCGGCCTCGAACGACAAGACGGTCAGGCTCTGGGACACGGCCACGGGAGCGGCGCAGGGCACGCTCAAGGGCCATTCGGATTGGACCAGGGCCGTCGCATTCTCGCCGGACGGCCAGCTGGTGGCGTCAACCTCTGATGACAAGACGGTCAGGCTCTGGGACACGGCCACGGGAGCGGCGCGCGGCACGCTCGAGGCTCATTCGGATTCAGTCAGGGCCGTCGCATTCTCGCCGGACGGCCAGCTGGTGGCGTCGGCCTCTAACGACAAGACGGTCAGGCTCTGGGACACAGCCACGGGAGCGGTGCAGGGCACGCTCAAGGGCCATTCGGGTCCGGTTACGGCTGTCGCATTCTCGCCAAACAGCCAGCTGGTGGTGTCGGCCTCGAACGACAAGACGGTCAGGCTCTGGGACACGGCCACGGGAGCGGCGCAGGGCATGCTCAAGGGCCATTCGGATTGGATCAGGGCCGTCGCATTCTCGCCGGACGGCCAGCTGGTGGCGTCGGCCTCTAACGACAAGACGGTCAGGCTCTGGGATGTGGCCACGGGAGCGCCGCGCGGCACGCTCAAGGGCCATTCGGGCGGGGCCAATGCCGTCGCGTTCTCGCCGGACGGCCAGCTGGTGGTGTCGGTATCTAACAAGACGGTCAGGCTCTGGGACGTGGCCATGGGAGCGGTGCGGGGCACGCTCGAGGGCCATTCGGGTCGGGTCAACTCTGTCGCATTCTCGCCGGACGGCCAGCTGGTGGCGTCGACCTCTGACGACTGGACGGTCAGGCTCTGGGACGTGGCCACAGGAGCGGCGCGCGACACGCTCGAGGGCCATTCGGATTCGGTCAATGCCGTCGCATTCTCGCCGGATGGCCAGCTGGTGGTGTCGGCCTCTGACGACAAGACGGTTATGCTCTGGGGCGTGGCCACAAGAGTGGCGCGCGGCACGCCCAGAGTTGGTGTTGCCTTACACGGCCTATCTTTCTCTAGTTGTGGCCAATACCTTGAGACAGATAGGGGAGTACTAGATGGCTGCTCTCTTTTCTCTGGCGCTATTTCTCCTCCTTCAAATCGTTTGCATGCTCTATTTGTGGCAAACAATTGGGTAACTAAAGAGATGGAAAACGTCCTGTGGCTACCTCCTGATTATCGGGCGACCTGTGTAGCTGTTTGGAATGGCGTTCTAGTCTTGGGACACTCATCTGGGTGTATCTCATTTTTCAAATTCGAGTAGGTTATCCCCTCAGCCTCCTTCCCACCCACCACCTTACTACGCAGCTTCTACCAGAGGTCGCTATGGCGCGACCTTGGAAAAGAAGCGACCTTCTAGGACAGGAGCTGAGGTTGGGGCTTCCGTAACCACTTCTAAACGCTAGTGGTACGATTTCCAGCTTGCACGCACTACCACCACGTTCTCTAGAACGCGGCCTAAGTGCGAGGCGGCGACTACGCAGGATATAGAAAAGTTACCAGCTTATCCCGCATGAGTTGCGCCAACTAATTAAGGATGACTGATGCTAAGAAGCTCTGTTGGGCCCCGAACGTCCCATAAATGGCCTTTCAGCAGCACTGGAGGAAATTGAGCGCATCCCCGATCAAGACGCCTCTGCTGTTCATACAGTCTCTTAAGGCCTAATTTAACGTGACTGGTCTTGTGCGGCTGCTCAAACACTAGAAATGAACCCCTTTGCGGTTAACGAAAATAGCCTCTTCCCGACAGGGCTCAGGTCAAAAGTACAGATTCTGTCCCTGGTGTCTGGCCCACTCCACACCGAGGTTGATACCACCAAGCCGTGCACAGCATTCAGAAGCAAAAATCTGGATATACCGTTTGAATTGATTGACTTTTCTCATCCGAATTTTTCAAGCACTTTAAATAGCGCCCGCAATCTGGTCCAGCAGCGTCGAGCTGAGAGAATTGTAACAACAATCATACGTGAAATAGACGGCCCCGATCCCGTCAGATACCATGGTACCCACTAGGGACCCTATGTTGGTCGCTGTCGTTGGCGTATCGTGTATCAATATGGCGCTCTGGGCCAGATAGCCGTCGGGAAAGGTGTCGATGGTCGTCTGGCCCGCGTAATTTGCATAAGTGTCCTCGAATTCGACGATGGTGTCGGCATAATTGAAGTACCGGGTCGGGGACAGCGTGCCCGGGTTGAAGATGACATACGTCGTGTCCGTCGGGATGTGGTCGTACGCATAATTAGCAGCAGTACACATGTAGGTGTAGTCAGCGTCTGTCGTGCCGGTGGTGGCGTCGTCGAAGAAGATTCCGTCCACGGTGATGTTAGCGTCGGTGTAGTCGGCCCATCCGGCATAGACGTCGATGTCGGATTTGACGTCTGCTAAGGCGCGGGTGGCGTGCGCTGTGTCGACGTAGCCGAGGGTTCGGACGTTGTCGTAGCTGTTCAGCTCCGATATGCCGGCGACATAGTTGATGTCTGGGTACGGGGGGCTACCGGGACCGCTGTCTGGGTTGATCACGATCTGCCATTGTACCGATGGGTAAGCAGCAATGGCTGAGGTAACGGGTGCCCACGCAGATGCATCGCTGTCAGGGTAGACGTACAGAGGCAGGAGGATGAAGAGGGATGACGTCGGGAGAGCGAAGAAGAGCAGAGGTGCGAAGAGAGAGATCTTCATGGTTTAGGAAAGTGCTTAAGAGGAACGGCGGAATGAATGAACTTGATGGGTCAAGGAGAAGCGTCTTGATCTCAGGTTGAAGGTGCTTTCCTATATATGGTGAAATGGCGGGGCTAGATGAACAACTCGATCACAATTTCAAATTCCGTCTAACCTCTTAATCGTCATATCCTTGTAAGAGAGAAATTCGGAGGCTCTGTGTGACACAAAGATTAAGGAGTTTGCACTGCGTTTGCACCTCGAAGCGTATGCGGGCGGTGGTGGAGGGGGCCCTGCAATTTACATTGCGAAGCACCGGATCTCTTGATAGGCTAAGACACCACAGCAGCCAACGATCGTACCCCCATGTACCATGATCTGTGGACTCTCTCGAGCGTTCATCGTTCGTGGCATTGTTGGTCATAACTAGATAGTTGCTGTGGCGCATTGTCTTGAGATGAAACATGGCGATAAATGCTTGATGAGAAACGCCCTAAAAGCGCCTCCTCCGGAGCTTGTGAAATAACGTTGTCATATTGTGTGGTAGGCACCTCCCCTCTTTCGCTGCAGTAGTGGAGAGGCATTGCTATCCTGATATAGAAGGGGGAATACACATGAACAATGATTCTAGCCTTTCAGAGATCCCTTTACTCTTGGTAAAAGTTACTTGCGAAGGGAGCCCACAATGGCAGCAAAAGGTGAGCTTGAGGGAGTGATATAGAAGCAGGAATACTGTTTTTCTGGCCAGCCAGCCAGGGCCTGCCTTTCGATCACTTGCTAACTAGGTAGCAGCTTGGTGCCTATTGCCTAGCGCCTTATTGGGATTGCGGGGTCTCCGGGATTCGTTTTGGCCCCTTTTCACCCCGGTTCGCTTTCAGCTTACCTAATTCTAGCCTAGGAGGCCCTCACCACGCAAGGTCTTTGCCATATCAAATACTGCATTCCACACACGCCATTTCTCTTCGCGTCCCGCACCGTGGGTCCGAGCTGACACTGCTGGCAGCTTACTGCGGGTCTATGGTATGTTCGGTTTCTTCAGAAGTCCAAACGCTGAACTTGTGCGGCTAATGGAGCTGTTTTGCTGAACGTTCAGCTTGCACGTTGGTCTTGCCCTGGTATCACCTCGGAGCACATCCATGTAGGTGGCTTTTGCGCCTTACCTAAAGAGCCGCATCGTCCGAACCTGCAGCAGATGGGGTAGATGCTGTACACTCTGGCCTAAAATGCTTGTGTAACTGCGTCTTAATTAGGCAAGGCCGTAGGGTTGAATCTGAGTTGCGGGGGACAATCAATCTTCCATCTAGCCTTATGCAGATTCAGTACAACTAGTACGAGTAATCCAGCTCTACCTGACCCTCCTACTAGTCCTCCAGAAGCTGTACAGGCCTTGTGCACTGCCTGGCAATCTCCCTTGAACAAGTATGGCCTTCGAGACCACAAAGACCGCCTCCTATTCGTACGCTAGGTTATTGGCAACTAAACCACTTACAAGCCGCGGCTGCGCCGAGGGCAGCACCGTGTTGAAGGGTCATTATACAGTCACAAAAGCACGCGTCGAGCGCAGGTAACTACGAGGACCGTAATAGTACTGGCATTACCCGAAAGACGGGGATGAAACAGGTGGGGACACCCAATCTTACACACAAGGACACCCCAGGCCCATTAGGCACAATGCACGCTAACAAAGTACCGTAGCAAATAGCTCCAATGTTTCCTAAATCAGAGGAGCTTTCTCGGCTACAGGAGGTATTCCTGCCTCCGACTAAATGGGTGGAAATCACGAGTTGCTAGGAAGGAAGAAATATGAAGTATGAATCTGGAAAAAGTGGTTCCGAAATCCTCCGCAGAGAAGGTTCACGGACCTGACAACAGATGTGCTTTCGACTGTCCAAGAACGATGGAAGGAGGGCGATGTGCCTGTCAGAGTTGCCGCCATTTATACCGGAGTCCTCGTCCCTGCACCTCAATCTCACGCATTCCCGGGTCGGTCGGGACAACCTCTCCGTCTACTTTGCTAAAATGGCCGACGACCTTGTTCTCGAAAACGATGTCGAAGCTGGCAAGGTCATGACACGCCCCGTCACCGAAAATTCTTACACCGACATCCGCCATGGCTCGGTTCTCGAGTAAGTCGCCTGCGCTCGCGAAATCCAGAACAGTTTGACTTCCCTACGGCCTACGCTGCATGCATCGGAGGGAAGAGTGGCTAGACAAAAAGATGGGCATCGAAAATCAAGGCGTTGACCGCGTCCCCCGAAGAGGACAAGAAGCCACCTTCCATCACCAATTCCTTCTTCGTGTGGTGGTCTATGATCTGCTACGTCAGCAAACTACCATTAGCCTTCTCGACTATTCCAACAGACGTCTATGGCAACCCTTTCGCAACGACGTTACGCAGGATACATACAATTCAGGCCTTGCAGCCCGACTCATAGAATCTCCCCAACCCATATATTACGGCAATAGCAAGCGCTGGTGGTGCATCCACGCAGCGTGACAATCCCCTTTTGGACAGCCATGAGGTGATATCTAATGCCGACTTTCTCTCCAATGCAGTGCTTTGCCAGATTTTTGCCTGGGACATATCCTACCGTTCATTCAACGGCACCTTGATCATCGAAGAAGCCAACCTGAGAAACCCGACCGTGCCTCAGACGGTGAGTGGGCCAGCTATCGACTGCGGAGGCTGGAAAGCCCCTCTGCCGCTTCCTTCAGCAGCAGTCTTACCATATCCATGGTAGCAAGCATAACGGTCGACGAATTTCTCTCAAAATTTGCCGCAGTGTACAACCAGATCACGCTGGCGTACTTAGCGGGCTCTTTCGACGCAATAGCTAGCACGACAGCTATGACATCATCCACCAAGCTGCCTGCGTACCCATGGCTCCGCTATGGACGTTGGTGGTGTTGCGCCCAACAGACAGGTATGCATATACTGGTTGTGGAGGCACTGCTTATTGCTATCTTTCTATCTAAGGGACGAGCAAATACTTATAGACATAGAAAATATGATGATCGGATCGTCCTGCCTATTCCATCATTCCTGCCTAGCTGAACCTCTCTAGCTGGTCCATACCAACTCAGGTGTACGAGCCTGCGAATCGCAACCGAAATGCGGCCTGTACGCAACAGCCATTAGCGCGGACTTCAGAGAAGAGGCCTCCCTGGGTTATAGCACATGCGAAGATTTAGAAGTCGGGCCGATTAAGAAGGCTGTCGTATTTTCTTCCAGCCGAGTTCATCTCTTATCCTTCTGGGCCATGATATGCTCTCGTATGTACCATACCCCGGTAACCGTTGCCGCAGGACCAACACAAATTACAGCCATCGCCATCCCCGCAGCAGCATTTCTTAGCGATAAATCTGTCTTGCCAATTCTCTTGAGGTCCCAGAGAGCGAGATAGGCACCTGTCACCGCCGCAGTGAAGATAATCCAAAAATCGACTTGGAAAATGTAATGGAGGCCCCCAGTCATCGACATTAGATCGTTTGTTGGCACGCGAACAAGGGCACGGGTGAGGGACATTTGTGGGTGAGTTGATGACAGACACACAAAGATTGTGCCGACATGTGCTATTGCTGAAACGCTGAAGCAGGTAAGGTACAAGCGATTGAGATATTTTATGTCACCTGGAGGCGGAGAAGCGGCTTTCTTCGATGTAGCTGGTTCATTCCCGTACGCTGCTGAGATGACGAAAAGAAGGAGATTGACGATAAGGGGAGTGGGTTGCCAGAGAGCAATTAGGCCCTGGGTGACACGGAGATCAGGATCTGAAAATGGCAGGTACATCAAGATAGTTGGTAACAGGTAGCCAATAACTAGCGATGGTAGCAGTGCCCTTGCGTAGGAGGTCGATACCTGCCTTGATGCTGGCGACCAGTAGTCCTTTTGGGCAGATTCTCTCATATATGCGAGGTAGTAGAGGGGTATAACAATCGCCCCGCCAACAGTCTGATAGAGTAGTGCCCAAATGGAAGTCCTGTCCAAACGCGTTTCAGCAAGATGCTTGGGAGAGGAACAGGAGAAACTTGAGGCGTACAAACTAGTCAAAGCCAGGGCGTTCCTTTTCCTTCCTGCCTCTACCGACCATATTGCAATGATCGAAAAGAATGAGACGAGGAAGTAGATCTGTTGAATCTGGAAACCCTTGTCCCATCCGGCAACACCTGGCAGAAAAGCCGCTACAAGAAAACGCAAGCCAAAGTCGAGCGGTGCGATGCCGGTGTAGTATTCTTGAAGACGATACTTGTTGTCTGGGAAAGTGAGCGAGTTGACCACAGCTTCCATAGGTTCTGAGACCGCCAACGCTACCTCGCTCAGCCGCATATCCTTTGCAGCGAGTATTGACAGCGAGAGGAAGTACAGAGCCGCGAAGCGGCCCGGCCAGCCACGTGAATACGATTTCTGAGGCATTGCTTGCTTATGAGCTCTTTCAAGTTGTTGGGGATTTCGAATGTCTTTGAATAGGTCTGTTGGAAAGTCCGCAGCTCGCAAGGAAGTTCGATCTCAGGCTACATTCGCGAAGGAGGAGGTGTTGAAGTGGTGATGAGTTTCCTGCCATCTTGGCCGCTTCCAAGGGGAATTACGGATTCGCCCTGGGCCTCTAAGGCTTGGCGGCGCGGCCTTGGCACTTGGCGCACGCAGGCTGTCTTTTTGTACCTAGTGGCCTCCTTCCTCTTCTTTAGATTTGTTGTCCTAGTTTAATGACGCCTCTATTGATTCGCTCTAGACTGGCTCCTTAGCACAGCATTGGGCGCCCAACGCAAGGCTATTGCATGTCTGCGGCTCTACCATTTTAGCGAGACCAGAAGCACTGAATTTTTGGAAAAAGTTGGCAAATATCAGGAGCATCTTGACCAATGGTGCCATTGGGGGCTATGAAGAGGTAGATAGTCCATTGTTTTCAAGGTCGAGCGAAAACCCTGTAAGCCCAACAATTGCGCACCCTAGCGAGCGAGGTCAAGGATTGTAGTACCAAACTGATTCTTTTCGTCTAGCTTAGTGACCATGTGACACGGATTCTTAGCAGAGCCAACTGGATCTCTGAAACTGTGCCCCGCCGCCAGGTATGCCTTGCTGTAATGTGATGATGGGCAAGGGATGAGTAGTACGAAGTTGTTTTCTTCTTCGTCAACTTGTGGTGTTGAGGGTGTACGTGGGGTGGATATCACCCCCTAGCCTGGACAGACTGGCACATAGGACACAACCTACATACGTAGCTAGACAGCCCAGCAAGGGCAAGAACAAGAATCTTTCCTCTCCTTTTCTTCTGTCTTGGTCGTTAGGATTGACAGTGGGCTCGGCAGACTTTACCGTACACACTAGCGTGTACCCGCCCCCCCCCCGGAGCTGTTGTTGTCGTCGATGTTGTCCTCCACGACCTGACCCCTTCACAATATGCAACTGGATACTACAACCATCAGAAGAACGCTAGCAGCATCGAAAGAAGATTGCAAGAAACACCGTGGATAGCACGTGACAGGATATCATCCATTTTGGCGCTTGGCGTTTTGCCCCGCAGGGCCCTTCCTCTCAGGCCTCACGGAGCCCAAATTCGTAACCCCACATCCATGACAGGTCACTTGAACGACCTTAGGCAGTTGCGCCCCGGCCTGCAAGCGCAATGGCGATGCGCGCAGCGGTGGTAAACGGCGACGACCCCCCATCCTTGTCCATACCCTCTATCTCCGTTACCGGTAACGACCATGCCACGAAATCGAAACCCCTTCAAGTACATGCACCGCAGCTCCAACACCATGAACGCGCCTTACCAGAACCCTTGATCCGTTGGCTGGAAGACCTGCGAAGAGATGATGTGACATACGCCAACAGTCGAAATGAATATCGACGACAATGGAGGGAGGAGATCTCGGAATTTATGGTCAACCATCCCAAGTCAAAGATGCGGATACTTTTCAAGCGCCTGGAGAAGATACCATATACCGATTTGAGTGACCCTCGTCGGCCTGCTCTATCCGTGTTGCAATCTCCACAGCTCTCCACGCCCACGTCGGGCTTCCGCCAAAGGCTGAACAGTCGCTTGCAACGGACTAGGTCTGGACAAGCACAAACTTCGATCAGCTCTTCTTCAAGCGCTAACGACTTAGGAGCAACCGATGACCGTAACGCTAAGAAAGTGCAAATCATGGACTTGTTCTTCGAACATCAAATCTGGACGAGCTGGCAATACGAATGTGCGTATCCACGTCTAACAAGTTTCTTGGACAAAGCCAACCCTCTGGTCAAAACCCGATGTGAGGTCAGCCTCAAGGACTTCTTATATGAGGAAAAATTCAAGTCTCTGGATCAGTGGGAAACGACCGACGAACGAGTAATCGAACGTGGAAAAGGAATACGCCTGGCGCCAAGTCGGAAGCAACTTGACCATCAAGAACTCTGGAAGTGTATCAGGTCTCGCTTCAAGCTCGACGCTTCAAAATCGAGATGGATGATACCTTGTCGCGTAATGCAGATTGTGGATCTATCTCCAACATGTGCAACGCTCATCCTCGGATCATCTCCAAGGTAAGCAAGATATGGTTGGTCTCGCCTTCCGTCACTTATATGCGCGCAGGATGGACTTGTCGTATATCGCAACCTTTCTGGAAAGATATTTGAGTAACACCAATTGGGCTTCTGCTAATTTGATCACTGATTCGAGAGAAGACTCAATGGTTAGTGCGACTCTTCCACTTTAATCGCCTTCTTCTCATGTTCGGTTTCAAAGCTCAGAAACTACCTTCTGGAGTATCACTTATCGTTCTACCATGTCACCTCTAGTACCGCAACGAACATGGACTTCGGCTATGGCGACGACCGTGATGTTCGAAAAATGTCGCCATTCACAGCTGGTCCAAAAGGGAAAGGCCGTTACATCTACGAGGAACAACTGTCCTTCATTACCATCGGCCATGGTGCGGATGTTTACACAAATATTCAGCTTGCTGAGAAATACTCTTGCGATCCGGAGGACGACACCTATGATATGCCGTTCTGCATAAGATCCGAATGCGACTCCTCAGCTGCGCAGGGACCTAGCCACAAGGAGCGTGAGGCTCGACCTAAGGGGATTGCATTCTTTGTCCACCAGCGAATGCCGTGCTCCGCCTTCCTTGTATGGATCGCAAATTCAATGCGCCATGTCGTAGCTCGCTGGCAGGGCGCCATTGTTGCCGTCGACAAAGAAATTCAATCCGAATTCCGATCGACGTTTCACGGCGACAAGCATAGTCTTCTTTCCGATGATTCGAGCTTTTCCAGGTCTAAGAGGTACATCTGGGCTATACAGGTGTACAAAGTCTTCGAGAAGAAATTGGGCGAGACAATATCCGTCTGGGAAGAATTCGAAGCCAAGTCACTCCACAAACTTGATGACCGACAGCTAGACAAGCATAAGGATGAATCCCTGGAGATCATTCACACTGCCATTGAGGCTCTGAAACGCAAACGCGATAACATTCGGATGAAGCGAGCCGAAGTTTCGGATATGAAGGACGGCCTCTTCGCGACTTCACAACTCCTCGATTCACGCGTGAGTGTCACACAAAACGATAACATTCGATTGCTTACATATATCAATCTGTTGTTCTTACCACTGGCCTTCTGTGCCAGCATTTTTGGCATGCAGACGATTCTCCCAAGTTCCGTTCATCCTAGCTGGTTCGCGATTACGATATGTGCTGTCACAGCCTTCACCGCATTTCTGGTATTCAACCTGCAGTTAATGGGTGAAATCGTGGAAGCAATAATTGGAAAGGGGACAAAAGGACTCCGAGAACGAATGCACGGACACCAACGACCACACTGGATTAAAACCGGACAAGCGTTACAGATTAGTCGAGATGCCACCACCATCATTGTCCAAAATCGACTGAGGCGTACCTCCCACTGGATGTATTTCTTGTTTATTGTCGAGACGGCAGCGGTCACGATACCCGTTCACGAGCTCAAAGCCGCCAGTACGGGATGGGGCTATCTTGAGGACTCGTCCGAAAAGCAGGACCTGAAGCCTGACCTTCATGGAAATCTTTTAGTTCCCCTCCCGCCCCCGCCCACGCTCGAGGATGAACATGGTATCATCGAAAAAGCTGTAAGAATGACAGGCCATACCTTGTTCTGTCTCTTCCGCGCCCTTTTCATACCTCTATGGCTGCTACTAGTCGGCGTTGAGCTCGTCGTGCTCTTGGTCTACCTGCAACTACCTAGTAGCACCAATCGCAGAACTCCGATCGAGGTCCTCGAAAAAGGATTCCCAGAACCACCTCGCAAATTGAGTGTATGGAAGATGGCCTTGCTGAAACTCGGCTTCTCCAAGGAGCCCAATAATGAGCTACCGATAAGCGTCCGGCGCAAGCTGCGCAGATGGCACGGTGAATACGTCGGCAAAAAGGAGGAGCGCAATCGGTATCAGCGAATGCAAAGTCTCCAACATGGGGACTCGTACTATATGCGTCGTTCGGACATCGACCTGGAAGCAGAACAGAGGCGGTTGAAGGTCATAGAAGAGGAGAAGAGGCGTCTGGCCATTCCCGAATCTCGAAGGGCCAGACGTAACAGCGAAAGCGGCCTTGCGCCCATGTCTATGGTTCGGGCTCTGAGCCCTGACCGGCCGGCGCTTGCGAGGACAAAGTCTTTCACCCCTAGCCGGCTTCGGGCATCGAGTCCTGGCCGGCCGGCGCCTGCGAAGACGAGGCCTTTCACTCCTGACTTTCACTGGCCTGAAGAATCATAGTCTGCATTGGGCTTCTGCTGTGGCAATTGATGCAGCACCGTTTTTGAGAAAGGCTTTCTTTGGAAAACATGCTGCATCTGCCATCTTCTGGGGCTCGGCGGAACCATGGACGTAAGGTTGATTGCGTCCGGTAAAGGTCCTAGAAATGAGCCTTAGAGTACACTGTCATTCCTCGAGCGATTTATGGGGAGAGCGTTCTTAGTACAAGGGAAACATCTTTTTGTGCGATTGCCACCCAGGGGTCCTTTGGCATCACGCTTACTTGACTTGTTGGCATTCGTGAATTATGATCCAGCTAGAAGTAGAGGAAAGCAGTTCTTGTACGTGTGATAACGCGAATGTGTCAGGATTACTCTACTCATAATTCTTGATCTGGATGTGACACTGCTAGAATCTGAAACCCAAAAAGAGTAAGAGCCGATACGCCCGAATCGCATCAAGATGTGGCCTATTGTCAAGCTGAGGCCACAAGGTTAACGACGCCGAACGCGTCAAAAAACGCGCGGATGATCTGGTTTGAGAATCTGGAATGGTAGACTGGGTGTTGTCCTAAATTGTTTGAGAAATCTCAAGCGCCATGTCAGGTAGTTGGTCAAATGCACTAGGTATCGCTGTCGAGCAACCGTCGAGCAAAGCTATCGTAAACATTTCCCGTAAAGGTGTAAGCACACTTCCGAAAAGCCAGGACAAGAAGCTTGACAGGACGGGTACTAAGTAAACAGTTGATGCTTATATTCTGGTTATGTACAAAGGCGGACATCGCAGTTCTTTCTATAGTCCTTCTAGGGAGTTTCTGCAGCGTGTCTGGCAATTGGACTCGGTAACGTTCCATGGTTGTTTAGGCTATAAACACACTGTAGCCATCAAGTTGCAAGGCCCTCTCAAGCAGCTGAACGATGGCCTTGTACCCGCTATAGGCGGGCCCCCCACAGCGGCGTCTGGTCGTACTCATTTTTGGAGTCGGCGTCGACCTTGGGGTTCGCGAGCAAGAGCTGCACGATAGCCTGGTGCCCGTTATAGGCAGCCTCTGACAGTGGCGTCGTGCCGTCCATATCTTTGGAGTCGGGGTCGACCTTGGGGTTCGCGAGCAAGAGCTGTACGATAGCCTCGTTCCCGTTACGGGCGGCCCACCACAGCGGCGTCGTGCCGTCGTTGTTCTTAGAGTCGGGGTCGACCTTGGGGTTCGCGAGCAAAAGCTGCACGATAGTGTCATGCCCGATACAGGCGGCCCATGACAGCAGCGTCGTGCCGCTGTTGTTCTTAGAGTCGGGGTCGACCCTGGGGTTCGCGAGCAGCAACCGGACCACGGCCTCGTGCCCGCAATAAGCGGCCTCCCGCAGCGGCGTATAGCCGTTCTTGTTCTTAGAGTCGGGATCGACCTTGGGGTTGGCGAGCAAGAGCTGCACGATACTCTCGTGCCCGTTACAGGCGGCCCACCACAGCGGTGTCTGACCGTCCTTATTTTTGGAGTTGGGGTCGACCTTGGAGTTCGCGAGCAAGAGCTGTACGATAGTCTCGTGCCCGTTACGGGCAGCCCCTGACAGCGGCGTCGTGCCGTCCTCATTTTTGGAGTCGGGGTCGACCTTGGGGTTCGCGAGCAAGAGCCGCACGATAGTCTCGTGCCCGTTACGGGCGGCCCATGACAGCGGCGTCTGGCCGACCTTATTTTTGAAGTCGGGGTCGAACTTGGGGTTCTCGATCAAGAGCCGGGCGAGGTTATCGTTTCCCTTACTGAAGGCCCAAGAGAGCGGCGTCTGGCCGTCCTTGGAGTTGAAGTTGGGGTCGATCTTGGGGTTCTCGAGCAAGAGCTGGAGAACGGTATCATTTCCCTTACTGAAGGCCCAAGATAGCGGCTTCTGACCGTTGAAGTTGGGGTCGACCTTGGGGCTCTCGAGCAAGAGGTGGATAACGGCATCATTTCCCTTACTGAAGGCCCACCACAACGACGTCCGGCCTTGCTTATCCTCGTAACTCAGGTTGACACCCTCTCCAAGTAGCAGCTTGACAACAGCATCGTGATTTTTAGCAATGGCTGCGATGAGAGCATGGCCATATTCTCCCCCCACAACGTTGACATCAGCCCCTGCGTCGATAAGAAGCCGAACAATCCTTGCATGGCCTTTTACTGAAGCTGCTTGTATGGCACTACCATACCGCTCTTCTGTGGCACTGAAATCGGATTTGTTATCTAATACGGCCTGGACGAGATTCGACAGGTTATGCTCTGAAAGAATGTATAGCAGCTTTACTTCTAGAGTGTATCGACGAATCTTGTACCGTTGGAAGATACCATCGAGTATTGCCCATTTCCGTAGTTTGAAGCTGTAAGATTCGTATTCTCTTAAGAAGTCTTTCTGTGAAACACCGCAACCTTGTGCAGCTTCTGCATGAGTGAAAATATTGCGCACAGCATATTCAAGAAATGGAAATTTTCTTGATGATGTTACCTGCGAATTCGCACTTAGCCGCGCACCATCGAAAAGGTAATTCAACATATCTGTTACGATATATTGATAACAACATCGTTTAAGCTGTTCCTGGCTAAGCCCAACCATGTTGAGTGCAAGGTCGGGTTGGAGCCTGGCTAAGCCGTTTCTCAGGAGGAGGAAGTCTCGTACAGACTCATGAATGAACTGGACTGTTTGGTCTTTTGCTTTTGACGTTTCTGCGA